>Ga0302186_10001634_pt1 | contig 18269 bp, 14 predicted proteins | sample II_Bog_E1_2_FD_198782 | JGI IMG/M metagenome (GOLD analysis project Ga0302186, IMG submission 198782) | Peat permafrost microbial communities from Stordalen Mire near Abisko, Sweden - II_Bog_E1_1 | ecosystem: Environmental > Terrestrial > Soil > Wetlands > Peat | place: Sweden: Abisko...
TAAATTAAATTAAATCTCAAAATAAATTTTTCGGACCTAACGGAAAAAGTCCAATAAAATTTATCTCGGGTAAATACCCAAAAAATTTGCATTTAAAGCCATCGGGACGATCCCGAAACCCAAAAAAAAAAAAAAAAAAATCTCAAAATTCAAAATTTCATTTTTTAAACCAATATTATTTTATTTGGTTTTTTCATTGATAATTTCCATATTCATTGTTCGGGGTATAGGTTTGTGGTGGGAAGTTATGTCCTCTATTGCTAACCTCACTATTGTAATTATATGGGTCTATGTTCGGGGTGTAAGGATTATATCCTACATTCAAATTTGGGTTATATCCAGGATCATTATTATTAGGGTTATAGCCAGGATCTATATTAGGGTTATAACCAGGATCAACATTAGGGATATATTCAGGATTAATATTCGGGTTATAGCCAGGATTCAAATTAGGATCTATGTTGGGGTTATATCCAGGATTCACAATAGGGTTAGGGATATATCCAGGGTTAGAATTATATACAGGATTCACATTAGAGTTAGGGTTATATTCAGAATTAATATTGGGATTGTAGCCAGTATTAACATTGGGAGCATATCCAATATTCATGTTTGGATACATTTCGTTTTGGTTATTATAGGGAGGAAGTTGATTATTTGCAGGGGGAGTGGGTATTGAATTTGGAGGGTATATTTTGGGATAGTTGAAGGACGGGTCTTGATTTTGTTGGGGAGGGTAAGCACCAAAATTCACATTTTTGATGGGGATTGAATTTGGATTGATCAAAGGCATAATTTCTGGTGAATCATTGCTAATGAATTGAGGTTTTACCAAATTATTTGGATTGATGTTTAGGAAATTGGAAAATGTGCTCGGTAGACAAGAAATTCCTTGTTGTTGCATGATGTTGTAAAATGGTAACTATAGCAAAAATTATGTAAAATGTATTATTATTAGATTTTGTACAATATTGTTCGTGGTGTTAATATTTGCGGGAGCTTGAGCAATCATATTATTGATTTTTTGCAGGTTAGCATTCGCATAATTTATCAGACAATTATTCATACGTCCGTCCGAATCATTTTGAGTTTTTCCATCAGTGTTAATTGATAGTAATGGATTAAATTTCTTTTCGTAATTCAATGTGATTCCCTTATGTTCTGATTAAAAACATAAAATTGAATTTTGAAGAGGATTAATATATTTTATTACTTTCAATTAAGTTCACCCATTCCATTATAGCTGCTTCTTGGGTGACTGGATTTGCTCGATCATAATCCTGATAACAAAAAAATAAAAATATTCTGGATAATTATTTACTGTGGGAAACTGAATTCTCGCTGCGTCATAAGTTGTATTATCTTTATCTTCACCTTCAGACGGGAACAAACATTCGTTCAGTTTTTCAGAAGGCAAAATGAAATTAATCACTGAAAGAGCGATTGTTAACAAATCAGGAAGTATATCATTTTTAGTCGGATCAAAAAGAATAAAATGGAAAATCAAACTTCCAACCTATAAAAATAGTGATTTTAGTAATAATTTGTAAAAAACTTACCCCCATTGACAATGGAACATATTCTAAGAACTCTAACATTTCATCATTTAGATCAGAAGAAATTAATGGTGGTCTTGAAATTCTATTCAACAGCAAATACTAATCAAAACGAAAAATATTTGATTAAAATTAAAAAACCATTGGAAAATTACTTTCTCAACAAAATAGAAAACAATAACACCAAAGAAAGATATGAAACATCCAATTGGGGTGACTGTAATATAAAACCCACTCAACCAAACAGTTTTCATCAGACTGGCATATTTCACAGATAAATCAATTTCCCCACCTTCAAAGACTCTTTAAATAATTTTATCAATTTAATAAATAAAATAAAAATTTTATTTACACATTGGCTTCTGCTTGAGTCATCAAACATGAGTCCCCCTCTTTGCGGATTTTTCTTCGTGTTGCCAATTTGGCGAAATAAAATGGGTTTAAAATATTCATCAAAGGAACTAAAATTGCATTCGTGGTGAAAATTGAGACGAGATCAGAACTCAGGTTATATCCTAAAAACTAATTTAATCAAAATACTCAAGAAAATTTTGCCTGAAGAAAAAATTTTATTTTTAGGTTCATTATGAAGTGTGATCAATTTGACAACTAATATGAGAATTGCTGTATTGAAAAATTGAGCCTTTAATTTAATGTATATATTAAAGAAACATATTTTTTTTTACACAGCTTAATTTTATGGCATTGGAAATTTTCAAGTGAGTTAGTGTGGAATGTTTTTCCAGATTTCCAAACATTTTCAACACTATACTGAGTGACACATTGATGAAAACAATAACAAACGAGACAACAACTCCTAAAATACTGACCCCTACTTGTAAATTATAAGATTTTTGTTTCACATCCAGAGCAGCTTGGGTCTACAAAAAATAATTACTTTTTAAAAAAAATATATTGTATACTTGACCAAAAGATATCCCAAGGATAATTCCAAAACATATAGCCAACATTAGAAGTGCAAATGAATAAATCACAATTCTCACTTTTACTTTATATTTGGTGCAATAGTGCAAATTTTCCCAAAGAATATCATTAGGTTCTGGTGCTATTTCCACGATCAAAAACTTTCCTTTGAAAAAGAGGAAGTTCTCTGGTTGTTGTTTGCAACAGATAAACATTTTTAATTTTAGCATGAATTTTTGAACAGGAGTTAGGGTGCATCTCTCGTAGAAATTTTCCCTATCTACAAAATGATGTATTAATAAAATAAATTCCATAATTAACCTGCTTTGGTGTTAAAAGAAACTACAACTACCCCACATTTTTCTTTCCAAATCCCTTTCTCTGCTTCTTTTTCATATTTCTCAATTAACTCTGAAATTTTTTTATATTCCCTGTCATTATCTTCTTCATTAAAATCTGGAGGAAAAGCATTATTTTTCTTTTGGTAAGCAAGTGCTTTTCTTTTCTGCAAAAGCAAAGCATTTTTTTTCCTTATAGTTTCAACGAATTCTCCAATATTATAAGTGAAAACAATCTTTTTAATTGGTAATCCTCTATTTCTTTCATCATCAGTTTTAGGTAGAGTATCCCAAAAATCTGTTAGAAGTTTCCTTATTTCTTCTTCGGTATAATCCTTGGAGTGTATTTGGCTGATCATTATTGAAAAATCCGAAGGACTTAAAAGGCCTTCATCGCATTTTGTAATGGTTGTTCTTTGAATTCTTCTGAAAATATGTAAACTTATCAATATTGCGACGGCACAACCGAAATTGACCCAACATTGGATTTGATAGAGAGATGGATCGTTGAATTTATTTGCTAAGCTTATTCGATTGATGTTGGATGAAGTACATGTTTCAGAGGTGTCATCACAACCGTTCCCTTGCGCATAATTTGAGATGATATTATAAATCCCTTCGACTGAGATCATTAACCCCAAAATAAAAGCGATGTACACAATAAACTGAAAATATAACGGAAATCCGGGCCCCAAAAAAGCCAAATCCATCGAAGAACAACAGAGAGGAATTGGTTCATTTTTCTATAAATAAAATACTTGTATTAACTCTTTTCATTTGTTATACAGTCGGTAGTCCACAACAATCACATAAATCGATATTAGGGTTTTCTCGATCGGGAGGAGTTGGTTTCGCTACTCTTTTCGCTATCTTTTTAATTTAAATGATATTTTTATTTAAGTCTATTAGCGCTTACGCCATGTTTCTCGGCAAATTTTAGGTCAGGTGGAAAACGATCTGCGATATATGCGTCTATAAAATAAAGAAAAATGTATCAATTCGGAATCATTCTTAAAAAAATGACTGTTTACCAGAATTTTCGTTTGATAAAGGAGGTTTTTGCTCCCGTTTATTTTTTGTTTGGATGGAATCACTAAAATGGGCATTAAAAAAAATTAACTGATGATACTTTCATACTTATTATCAGACATTAAGGAAAGAAAAATAAAACTTTGTTATTATGATGAAAATTATTATATTTTATATTTTCCTTTGATTTAATTAATTTTCCTATAAAAAATGTAAAAATCAAACTCCTCTTAAAAAAATAGAAGTCAAAACTTCAGAAATCATTTTAGAAGAGATTAAAAAAAGCATAATTTATTAAAAATTTAATGCTTTTCTAAATCCAAAACTCCTTCCAAAACATTAATTTTACAAAACATTCAAATTTCACGTTTTTAAAAAAATTTTTTAAAAAATGAAACTCAAGTTCATCAAGCTGAAACATTTAGTTTCATCCTTCCTCTCTATAATGGAATCAGGGAAAATCGTGAATATTTCTCTCGGATTCAGTTGTATTTGCATTTTTTTGGGTTTTTCTCATAATTTGAGTTACGTGTTCAAGCTGCGTTATAAAGAATTATCTGATGACAAAATGATTTTCTTCACAAATGCTTTCTTCTACCTGAATTTTCCTAACATGCTATATTTTCTTTCCTCAACGATAATTACCCAAATTTGTTTCATACTTCTCCAAGTCGTGATCTACACATTCACTTTTCATCTCATACTAGTCGCATTTCTCAAAAGACAACGATCGTTTAATCTCTTGCAATCCAAAATAATCGAATATATGAACAGCTTTTTCCAATCCATCGTGACTCTTTACTATTGGGCGCTTTTGGTTCCATTTCTGGAGCTTTTTTCTAATTTGCTAGATTGTGATTGGTATTCATATTTCCCAGATTATGAGGAAAAGTGTCCCCATAACACCATGACGATTTTTATTTTATCGGTATTAGGCATTTGCACAGTGTTTATTGGTGGAATTTTCATTCTCTGGCTCTATAGGACCTACATTTTTCTTGATAAGGCTTTGCTGAAGAAGAAATTTACTGCGATTTTGCTAATAATTTACCTATGCAAAGTTTCTTTGGTTTGTCTTTTTCCGTTGATAAAAAACGTGAGTGTTCTGGTTTTTTTTATTTTGCATTTCATTGGTTTTTTCTCCATTTACGATTATTTCATGAATTTCCCAATCACCCATACTTTTTTGAGCAGATTCTATATTGCAGTTCTCCTTAGTTATGAGGTTCTCTGTGTAATTTTTACTTTGGATTGTTATACGAGCATTTTTCAGGAAGTTGATCTGTTTTATATCATAATGATAGTCTTGGTTCTAACAATAAAGGTGGCTTCTAAGATATTTGAGAAGCTTTATTATCGAATATTGATGCAAACTTTCGAGAATTTCCAATACTTGGGATTTTCTTTGGAGGAGTTGCATCGACTTTATCATAATCGATTTGATTCCAATGTGGATTTGCTATTATTTTGTGGGATGTTTAAATTTCATATTAGAACTTGTAAGATAAAAGATTGTGTGTTATCGGAGAAAAAGATGCAAAAATTCGATAAAATGAACGTAGATGAGAGAGAAAAACTCGTAAATCGTTTTGTTTCTGAGATGTTTCTGCGAAATATCAAAGAAGCTTATCAAAAGAACATCAAGAATAATAAGAATTTTGATTCAATTCTGTTGAAATATTGTTCGTTTCTGACAAATCATAATAATAATAATAGCGTCAAATCCTATTATGAAATCCAACATATGCTTTCATTAAACACCAAGAAATCCTTCTATTTTCAAAGCATTTCCCTTAATTTGCTAAAAATCATTGAATCTTTGATAAAAATCTATGAGTTTGAAAGTAAGAAAAACAATGAAAACGCTATGATGGATAAGGAGATCGATCTTCAATCGTTCTTTGAGATTCTCAAGGATAAAGATTTCATGAAATCCCAATTAATCGAAATTTTCATAATAAAGCTGGATTTTTGGGAGCAATATAAAACCGGCCTGAATTCATATAGTCAAATCATCAGGAACATCAATAAACTCATGAAACCTGTTCGTGATTATGGTCGAATGATCGATTTCAAGATAAAACAATTTAAAAATAGTCAGAAACGAATTTTCGCCTTGAAATTTAAAATAATGTTCACATGTTTCATCTTGAACACTGTGAATGAATGCATAAAAGTCGAAGATGAATTAGAAAAACTTAAAAAGAAAGAATTGACCCTTGAAAAAAACATCATCAATTGCAATAGTTTCTTCTATGGAAACGTGGTGACAATCCAAGCGAGTTTTCTGAAGAACAATGGCATAATATTAGAAAGTTCGAAAAACATCAAATTGGCAAAATTCTTTGATTATTCCCCTGAGGAAATAAAATCCTTGAAATGCATAGATAGTCTAATGCCTGAAATAATAGCTAAGAACCATAGTAAATTCATGAATTATTATATTAATAAGCCCAGAAGCAAAAAAGATAAGGAAAATGTTTTCATCCCTACTTATGCTCTGAATAAAAAAGGGTTTATTTTCCCAGTGAAGAAATATTTTGGGATGAATTTCGATGTGAAATATAATGTGGTGATGCATAGTGCGTTATTGGATTTAGGCCAACAACATGAGAAGATTGTTTTGTTTGATAATAAGGGTAACTTCCAAGGAACCACTGAACAATTTTATGATTGTTTCTTTGGGGAGAATGAAAGGATCACAAAAGAACATCTGGCTTTGTTTAATTTGTTCAGTTTTATGCCGGAATTGGAACCGATTATTGAGAAAAATAATGCGTTTAATGATAAATCAATCACGAATATCATTAACCAATCTTCGAATTTTTATGTTCCGGAGGATTTTAGCGATATTTTGGAAGTTTTGACAGTGAAAATCAAAGAAGAAAATGAATCAAAATCACATAAAACTTTCAATTCTTTTCGATCGGAAAAAACTCAGAAATCATCAAATCCAAGCCAAAACCTCAAAAGCACAAATTCTCGTTTCATCAGCAAATTCTTCAAAACCAAAACCGTCCAAACTAAATCGATGGATGAAAGACAAGCTCTAGAGAAGAAATTCAACCAAAATCAAAAAGAATGCTCAAATTATGAAGTTTTAAAAGAATTAGTCAATCCTTCCAAATCCATCAAGTTCTATCTCAACTTTAACGTTCTGATCCATCAATATCAAGTGTCAAAAAATGAGATTTTATCTTTGGGAGTGCTCTTGGTAAACAAAATCAGCAAAAACACAAAACTCAAAGATGAAACCAAAAAACAAGAAAGTTTCAAGGAAGAAGACTCCAAAAATGATTCAGTTCGTTTTGCACCACCTTCAACTTTCAAAGATTCTGAAGGAATTCGCAGCAATTTTGTGAACATCCCACCAGAAAACGAATTACATTTCAATGAGAAAAATCCCATTGCCCATGACCCAAACCGAGACATTGAAATAACAAACCCCATAAATTTAATGACAACAGAAAATGAAGAATTGGTCGGCGTTACGAATAGAAAGACAGAATTGGAAAGATTTCAAACATTATCTCCTCCAAAACCTAATATTGCTTTTGGCATAAAAAGTGAAATGATCACCGGCTTTAAAACTATCAACTTTTCATTGAAAGATGTAGAAAAAGAGAAGAATAAAAATTCAGAAACAGGCTCTGGAAAGGAAGTCAAAAGTCTCAGCAGTGCTCATAGGGCTCAGATGCATGAAGTCACATCGCATCATTCTTCCATCAGTAATATCAAGAAAACCTTCTCCATATTCTCAATCATCAAACTCATTCAATCCTTTGTGCCTCCATCATTACGGCAATTTACTTTCTGCCAATTTTTAGAACTTCTCATAATAATTTCATTTTTTTTGACTATTTATCTCTTGAATGTCCAATATATTGATAAATATTATAATCCATTGGAAAATTCAATTTCAAGCCTATCCCAAATCTATAACGCCTATGCAGTTTCTAGTCTTGTGACTGTGCGTTATGAACTACAAAAATATGGCTATGCCAGTCAAACTCAAGGGACAGACGCTGAGTTATATAATAAAATCTTTGGTTTGATATTCTCCCAATCGTTCGATGAAATGAAAACCCTAGTACAAAGTGAAAGATCCAAAACAACAGTGTTTGATTATCAAAATGTCTTGAAAACGATCCAGATCAACGCCACAGATTTAAATAAACCGACCATAGAACAAATATATTTCTTGGATTTTTTAGATCAATGTACTGAGGTTTTGAATACAATCATCAATGTGGCTTTTGCTGACTTGCAATTAAATACTTTGGAGTATCTCCCTGTGAATTTCATCCAATTTCTGACAACGTATTCCCTTGTGATACAACAAATAAACAACCAATTCTATTCAAGCAACCATGATATTATTAATACAGTTCAAGCTGTAATGATATGTTTGATAATTTTCGTCTTCTGTTTGAAAATCCTTGAAACCTTTGCAATGTTGAATTTTTCTGGTCATATCATCAGACTAATCAATATTTTTCTTCGAGTCAATCAAAATGAAGCGTTCAATGAATTGATGTTTTCTAAGGAGGTCTTGCAAAGTTTAAAAGACCCCACGGAAAGCTATTTAAATATGGTTTGCACTGAAAAGCTAATGTCAAGAAAAACTATACGAATTAATGATGAAGATATAAATCATAACTCGAATGTTTCGCGAAATTCCGCAAAAAAACAGACTACAAAAAAGAAGCTGAAGAAATTCTCCTTTCATAACATGAGACCGTTGTCGAATTGGCCTCTATATAATTACATTCTCTTAACTTTTTTGATTCTTTTCTGTTATATTTTCTTCAATTATTATTATGCATCACTTCTCACATCCAACATCGATCAACTCATTACAATCAGCATTTTCTTTGAAAATTTATACACGTTGCCAACAACAACAATTATGATAAATCGTGTGATAGTCAGGGAAAAGGTTATAACTAATGTTGAGTACAATTATCCCGATCCACAGAGCAGGGAAGAAGAATTATATGCAGATCTTACACAATATATTAATAATTTGTACAATGTGTCGGAAAACATTCCAACTTATTCATTAAACTCTGGTATTTCAAATTCCGAAGTCTTGACTTTGGTAATTTATGGAGATATATGTGAGGCTTTGCTTTTGAATAATTTGATTGATGATGATCAAAAAGCTTTATGCGACGTGACATTAAACGGTGCTTTTCAGAAAGGGTTGCTCAATGTAATAACAGAACTTCTAAATACTCTGAATGCAGATGATCCAATTGTCCAACCAATCCCTTTTTCTGATACTCAAGCCAGAAGTGAACAAATAAATGAGATTTTTGCGGCTTTTAAAACAAATACAGCTATTGATAGAATGATGACTGAATATTTCTTAAATAAAGCTTTGATGATATTTAACACTAATATTGAAGATTATTATGGAAGCATTATGTTGGCTGAAATGGATAATTTGAAAATCGTGGTTTTGACAACAGGAATAGTGTTGTTTTTGTTTTTCGCAGGGATGTTATATTTCGCGCATATATATCTGCAAAGCATCTTTTGGAATATAAGCTTGGTATTGAATTTGATCCCATATGAGAAATTGAACAATGATGAGCAGACTCTCTTTTTAATTAAGAAGTATTGGAGGGGATAACCAGGAAAATAATTTTTTTTATTTGAGATTTTTTAAATATAAACCCATTTAATTTTTGAAGTGACAGTTGAATTGATATATTTTAATGATATTAAATTAATTTTTATTTTAAAAAAGCGAATTTAATTGAAATTGAACTGCTATTCGAATGATCTTAAATTCAGTTTTGTGTAATTTATGAAATATCATCATCTATATTAATTATTTTGGTTATAATTAAATTGAAAAAAAACTAATAAACTAATGATTTTATAATTTAACAAAACGTGTATAATTTACGAAATTGATGATGAAATTAAAATTAACCCCACACTAACATTTTTTTTTTTGAAACATTTATTTTGTTTTTATTTCATGATTTATTTAAAATAAGCTCTCATTAATAAATTTCTTTATCTTTTTATTTTATTTGCACCCATCATCATCATTTTATTAATCCTTTTTTCTCTGATCCATTCCTTCACTTTTTCTGTCATCAGGCTTTTTTTGCTTTCTTCATTTTTTTTTTTCAATTCTTCGGGGTTTAAACTCTCCACAAATCTGAGGCAGAGTTGCAAAATCATTAAATAATATCCATTTTTCGAATTTAAAATATTATCAGTAGTGAAATTTTCTATTATTTTGAGATGTACCCTCATTGATTTTATATTGGCTTTCATTAGAACATAAAGAAAAATTGCCAGAAGATCATCACTATCCAATTGTTTATTTTTAGAATGAATAAGTCGATTATCTTCATAAAATTCCTTAATGTGCCTTTTTATAGAATCTGAAACCTCCACAATTTTCTTCAATTTCTCCAATGGTTTTCGAATTGAATCGATTTTTTTCAACAAGCTAATTGAATTTTCATACGGTGGGTTAAAAGTCACTTTAACTTCTATTGGTTTAGGTGGTGGCGTTTTTTCCTTTTCTTCGATTTTAAAACTGATTTTTTTAGCTAAATTTTTATCAGAATTAGGCTGACTTTCTAATATTTTTTTGGTTTGATCATTATTGTTATAATTATTGGCACTCTCCTGCATTTGCGATATAGAATGATATTGAGATATATCATTGATATTGTTGTTTTGATAATAATTCTCCATACTATTATCAAATGAAATGAAATTGTTATTTGTTTCAGATAATTCATTGCCCATCTTAATAGAAAGGAAACTTTCGCTGTTTTGGCGCTCAGGCAAAGTAAAATTGTTATTTCTAATTGGATAATTTTTGATTTCGGAGCTCGAAGCACTATAAAAAGTCTTCTCTAATTTCCCTACACTTTCATTCAAATCTTTCTTATCACATTCATCTTCTGAAAATTTCTTCAAATTCCTAATACTGGATTTTCTATGATAACCAGTCGATTGTTTTTTTATTGGGAGATTCTTTTGAGAAGAGTTGTTTTCAGAATCTTTAGTGTTTTCAATTTTCGAGTCATTATGTGATCTTTTTTTCTCAAGTTTTGAATCTTGACATTTTTCAGTATTGGAATCTTTATGAGTTCTTTTCTCTTCAACTGTGTAACTTTTATGAAATGTTTCACTTTCATTGTTGCTTTTACTCAAGATATGATTTGGAATTTCTTCTTCTTTATTCTGACAATCTTCGCTATTTTTCTTCTTGTTTTGAATGTTCTCTTTGTTCTTTGTTTTGTAATTGTTGAAAAAAATGATGGTTTTTGCATTCAGACAATATGGCAAAGGGATTGCGACATCCTGAGGATTCAAGTTTTGAAGCATCTCGCAATTAATTTTAAATATTTCTTCCCCCTTGTTCTCTAAAAGCGACTCTAACTCAAATATACATTGATATATGATCTTATCATTCAATAGGATTGATATCACAAAATTTAACAGATTATCTTTCGTGAAAAGACAACATTGTGGGATTTTACTGCCACTATCATTGAGGTTATAATAATAAACGATGGTTTCTTGCATGACTCTGACAAATTGTTGCAAGCCATGGATACAATCATTCTTGGAGGTCTCATATTCTTTGATCGTCATATCGTTTCTTTTAAATTTGCTCATTATTTTTAAAGATTTGAGTTCATAAATCACCACAAACTCATTTATTAAATAGGCCAATTCATTATGATCAACATCCTTTAAATGTTGCCTTATTGATGAAGTCACTAATTTATAATAGGAAAAACTGTCATTGATGGAAACTCCATTGGAACCAAATTTCGTTGATTTCTCAAAAATACTTTCTTTAGCAAAAGCGTCCTGAGGAAATTTCGTGTTTTCATAGGAAGTTATTAACGAATCCTTATATTTTTTAATATCAATGGCATCGATATTCACAAATTCCAGAAAATTTGATAGGAAGGAGTTCTCTTCGTCGACTTGATCCGTGTTCTTAAACACCTCAATGCTGTCAGAACATAAAATTTCCTTGTTTTTATCATGAATGTCTAAAGAAAAAAATAACCAAAAGGATTTCAAAATAAATTACTTAAAAAGTTCCTGTTGATTTCAAGAATGTGCTTTAAATTCGATTCTCTAGTAAATTTGTTTTTCAAATGTTTCAGCTTTTTGGAAAGTTCATTCGACCACATGCATTGTGAATTTGATAAAATGCGACATTGTCTATTGAGATGTAAGAACCACCGATTATCCTTTAAAATTGGATATATTTTTCATAAAAATAACATATTTTATCTCGACCTCACTTTCTGGTAAAGGAATGCACATCAATACTCTTTCACGTTTTTCCATATTTGTGCCAGGAGGCAACGAATTGTTACAGAGATGGCATTCGCTGAATTTATTTCCCATGATTTTGTAGAGGTTTGTTCGAAATGGGGAAGCTGGCAATATTTAGATTTCGCAAAATAATTTATAAAAAAAGCGAAATTATAAAAAGAAAATAATAAAATTGTCAAGAATTATGAAATTTTTAATTTTTTTGATATTTTTTCTGAAAGTATTCCTCTCACAAACTAATGATTGTCAGCCGCAGAACATCCATCTGAATTTGGGAGATTTTTATTATTATGATGACCTTTCATCAGATTCCCCAATGATCATAATTGCGTTCAAAACAATTGTAATTTATTGATTTTTTTTTAAAAAAAAAGGTTTTTTTTAACATTTCAGAAAAAATGCATGACAGAATTTGCTTTAAAAATCACAAAGAATGAACACAACGGGAATTATATCGATGTTGATACAAAAATTACCCATGAGGTCGAGATTATCACTGATGGCACTTTATGTAATTGTTATTTTCTTATGAAAATATTAAAATTTTTGAAAGACTCCCACTTTTTCAAGATTTCTGGACTCGACTTCGATTCTTTTTACAGTTACTCTATTTCCCGATCGAAGACATTAGCAATGTATATATTTCCATACTTCACCAAAAAATGAAATTATATAGAGGTCCAAAGAGTTTTTTTGTGCCTAACGTAAAACAATCGCCATCATCTCCAGAAAACACTTATTTCATATTTGGGGATTTTCGCTCAAGTGAAAACATTGAATTCATAGATTTCAACAATCAAGTAAAACTTAAACATTTAAACACCAAAAAAATACTAAAAAAACAAACAAAAGTTAAAAAGCCATCCAAAATCATTTTTATTCCAAATTGGAGGATTTGAAGGTTCTTCTTTCAAATCTCCTGATTTCTTCATCCCTGAAATGCAAGATGTCATTTCCCAAAGATCATATTTAGTATATTTTCCGACAAATTCTTCAATCAGATTAACATTGTTTAGTTGCTTCCTGGATTTTCAAATAATTCGATTTTCTTCAGAATGCCTCTTTACGAACAAACGCTAAATGATTATTATAGTTTCAATGTGGGAGAAGTTCATTTTATTTCACTGAACGTGAGGAATCCTTTAAGCAATAGTAAGGCGATCATCAAATGGTTGGAGGAGGATCTTGTCCATTTTCAGAAATTGAACAAATGGATGATCGTTTTAATAAACAAACCGATTCATTTGATTTTGAATGACTTCCCTAGATACGAATTGGAATTTTACAAGAATTTGCAGGATAAATTTAAAGATTATAATGTTGATTTGGTGATCACGAGTGGAGGAAACCATTATCAACGAACCATGCCAATAAGTGATCAAAATATCTTTGTGTTCAAAAATATAGAAAATAACCATTTGAAAAAATGTATTACTGTTGATGACTGTGATAATAAAATTATTTTGGAGCCAGAGGCCCCCATATATATCTCCGAGAGTTTTGATACAAATTTAATAGGACATGAGGATACCTGTTCTAAAAATGGTACAAATTTTATTTTTAATGAGAAAAATTAAAATTTATCTGAAGGAACCAACTGCACTTTAGCCAAAAGCGATGAATTTGGATATGGGAAAATTAGGTTCGACAATCAAACTCATTTGTATTTCGAACAATTGAATATGAAAAATGAAGTTGTGGATTCATTTTATTTGGTGGAAGCTCAAAACATCGGAGTTATGGAACCGGTGCCGGTGGTCCCTTTAAATATGCAACAAAATAATAGTGATCATAACACATTTCTGATAATTGTTTTGGTTTTTGCTTTAATAATTCTTGTGGGTCTAGCCATCTATTTCATCCGGAAGAAGATCCGTTCCAAATATGATAAAACTTTAATAAATTACGAGATGGAAAGACTTTAAATGAAAATAGTTGATATTTATTAAATTAAAGATTTTAGTCTATTTTTTTTGAAAACAAATAAAATAAAATTAAAAAAGTCAAGTCATTTTTAATAACAACTATAATTTTTTTCGATTAACTAAAAAAATAGACTTTCTATTTTTACCTTCTCTTTCTTCATTAACTCTTCTATTTCTTTCCACGATGGGAGGGATCTGTCATCGAGCAAAAGTCTCGTCCTCCTTTAATCCACCTTCCAAAATCCTCCTCAATGAAATTTTGACTATTGAAGCTCCAAAAATCACTAACCCCAATGACGAACAAACTACCACATCCTATTGTGACATCACCAAAGTGTATAAATTCGACTCCAAGCCTTTGGGAAATGGCCATTTTGGTGTTGTGCGTTTAGGGACACTCATCAGCAATCCTTCTAAGAAGTTTGCTATAAAAACCATCGACAAACAAAAGGTGAAAAAAGAATTACACTTACTAAAGCGAGAGCTGGAGATCCTTAAGACGTTGGACCATCCTAACATTGTAAAATTCTATGAAACTTATCAGGATGAGAACTTTTTCCATTTGGTTATGGAGTATCTGAGCGGAGGAGAGCTATTGGAGAGGTTGATAAAGAATGGATATGTTCCAGAACAAGAGACCAAGATGTTGATGTTGAAAATCTTCTCTGCAATGAAATATCTCCACGAGAGAGGAATCACACATCGGGATCTCAAGCCTGAGAACTTCCTTTTCAGCAACAAGACAAAGGATGCAGAAATCAAAATCATTGATTTTGGGCTATCAAAGCAATTTGACGTCACCCTTGAAGAAACCAACACCACCAAAGCTTTAAAAACGATAGTGGGAACAGCGTTTTATGTGGCTCCGGAGGTCTTACAAGGAAAATATGATTTTAGATGCGACAATTGGAGTTTGGGGGTGATTGCATATACCTTGTTATGTGGGAATCCGCCATTTTTTGGGGAAAACAACAAAGAAATTTTTGCGAAAGTGATGAAGGGGAAATTTCAGTTTGTGCCATCAGAATGGATGTCGATTAGTAAAGAAGCTCAGGATTTCATAGCGAAATTATTATGCGTGAATGTGGAGAAAAGGTATAATGCAGCACAGGCTTTGAATCATAATTGGTTGAAATCAATAAAACGGGAAGAAGATACCAAATTAGACCCCAAAATCATTGATAATTTAAGAAATTATAAAACTATTCCCACCTTAAAAAAGGAAGCCATGAAAGTGATAGTGAATATGATGAATGATAAGGATATTAAGGAATTGAAGAAAGCCTTTAGAAAAATCGATATGGACAATTCCGGAATGATCAGTTATCTGGAATTGCAAAAGGTGATGAATGAAGTGGGAATACTATATTCTGATGAAGATTCTAAACTCATTATAAAAACGATTAAAAAAACAGACGATAAAGAAATCAACTATTCAGATTTTTTGGCCGCGACCATCGATAGAAAGGTTTTTCTGAACAAAGATAAAATTAAATTAGCTTTTAAACATTTCGATATTTTCAATAAAAACGAAATATCGTTGGCCAGTTTGAAAGAATCTTTGGCTAGGAATGGCCGGAAAATAAACGACACCATTTTGGAACAATGGATTCAAGAAATTGATCTCAATAAAACTGGAACCATTGATTTTAACACTTTTTTAGCTGTGATGAGGAACGAGAATATAGAGACAAAAGTAAATGGAATTGAACCCATAAAAAAAGAAGAAAAGATCAACGTTGATGTGATAACATATGAGATTCAAATCAAATCTGGTACGATTTAATTTAAATTTTTTTTTAATTTTGATATTTTGATAATTTTTAATGGTTTGATTAAAAATAAGTGGTCAAGAATGAAAATGAAGAGGAAGAAAAAAATTTTGAATAAATATCTATAAGAGTTTTTTTGAGTTCATAAGAGAAGCGTGTGTTTTCAAAATGTTTGTTGTTTTTTAGGCTTTGATCTATATTTCAATGTTTAAAAAAACTCTTAATTCAATGTTTTCTATATAATTCTTTTGAATTAAAAAACACAAATTATATGTATATTTGATAAATAAACTAAAACAAAAACAAAAAATTTTAGAAACAAAAAACAAAAGTGTCATTTAGATTACATCTATTTGAAGTATAAAAAAATTATTGAAAAAACAAAATGAAAAAACTTAAATTCTTATTGTTTTTAAAAATTTACTCAATTTTCGAATCCAAATTTCCAATAATATTTGAAATTTAAAAAAAAAAACATAATATCTATAAAAAAAAGAGAATAAAATGATCTTTCAAAAAAAAAAACAACAAAAAATCTATTCAAAAAAGAGAGAAAAACCAAAAATTCTCAATGTTTTTTTAATTTATGCAAATTTTAATTTGATGTCAACATATACAGATATATTATACTCTAAATATTAAATTTAGGGAAAATTTTGATTTTTAATATTGGATTTCTCATTATTTTAATATCAAAGAAACTAACAAAAAATTGTGTGTTTTGTCTAAATTTTACAATTGTGTGTCCGACCAAACGCGCAAATTTAGTCTCCTTAATGACTTTTTCCGCCAATAATCACAAATAAAAAACATTATTCTTAATAATCCATTTTCATGAGAAGCAACAACTCAAACCAAATCATTTCCCAAAATCCTTCCAATATTCTCATCAACAGGTATATCATAGGAGATAAAATAGGTGTGGGCGGTTATGGTGAAGTTTATAAGGCAGTTGATATGCAAACAGGTGAGAAAGTGGCCATCAAGTTTTTCGAACATTTATTCCAAGATTGTTTTGACACCAAGAGAATTTTGAGGGAAGTTTACCTCCTCAAACGAATGAACCATCGAAATATCATCAAGATGAAGGATGTGTTTTCAACAAACAATTATGAGTCATTCAAGCAAATATGTGTAGTGCTTGAGTACATGCCTTATGATTTGAAAAAATTCATTGATTCCAACAAAAATCTTGAGATGAACATACTCCTCAAAATATTTTGGCAGATTGTCCAAGGTCTGAGTTACTTGAAACAAAGAAAAATCATCCACCGAGACCTCAAGCCTTCAAACATCCTAATTGATGAGCATTACAATGTCAAAATATGTGATTTTGGACTTGCTCGTGGCCTTCATTTAGTCAATACCAAAAACAAGAGCTCCACAATTACTTTGCTTTCAAACATTGGATACTCACTCACACCAAAAAGCATAAATAATGTTTCCTTGAAAGAGAGCTTTCGGACACATAAAAAAGGCAGCCAATTCAATGACCTTCCAAAGACTTCCAAGAGAATAACCAAATCCAAAGAACCTCAACTCCAAAAAGTACTTTCTCATCATGTGGGGACTCGATATTACCGTGCACCTGAAATTATCCTTTTAAGCTCAAATTATGATTTCCAAAGTGACATCTGGGGCTTGGGCTGTGTGTTTGCTGAGTTATTATGTAATTAAAACAATTATTTTGTTTAAAATTTTGTTTAGCAATGAGACATCCAAACTCTTTGAAAGGGCCTCTCTTCCCTGGCCATTCATGCTATCCTATGTCCCCATTGAAGGGAATTAAAGAAAAGATGCTGGATCCATGGGATCAATTAATCGTTATATTTGAAATTTTAGGCACACCAACAGTCCAAGAACTCGATTTTATAGAAAATCCCTCAGCTAAAGAATATGTAAGAAATATAACCACAAAAAAGTCTGTTGACTTGAAAAAGCTTTATCTGAGAGTTGAACCTGTAATATTGAATTTGATGAGAGCTATGTTGGAATTTAACCCAAAAAATAGACCAAGCATTGAAAGTTTGTTAGAAAATGATATCTTTGAAGGATTCAGAAGCGAGATGGAAGAAGAAGCAAATGAAGAATTTGACGAAAATGAATGCAAAATAGACTTTGAAACTGATAATTTCTATTTGGATCGAAAAGATCTGTCTATCCTTTTTTTTAGAGAATTAGGCAGTTTTCATGCTTTGCCCAACAAGGAAAAATTCGATGAATTTTTTGAAGTTTTATTGGAAGAGATTAATGAAAATTAATAATTGTGGTATAATTTTAATTTTGAACTTTATTTAAAAAATTAAAAAAATTAAAATTTTTTTTAGAAATTTGAATTTTATTGTATTCTATAAAATAAATTTGCTTTAACACATTTTTCACATTTAG
>Ga0302186_10001635_pt1 | contig 18265 bp, 24 predicted proteins | sample II_Bog_E1_2_FD_198782 | JGI IMG/M metagenome (GOLD analysis project Ga0302186, IMG submission 198782) | Peat permafrost microbial communities from Stordalen Mire near Abisko, Sweden - II_Bog_E1_1 | ecosystem: Environmental > Terrestrial > Soil > Wetlands > Peat | place: Sweden: Abisko...
GTCATGAAGGAACTTTAAATTATGGTGAAAAAAAAATAGGAAATTTAAAAAAAGAACAAAAAAATAAAATTGCATTTAGGGTAAATAAAAATTAAAAAAAGTTATAAAATTTTGTAAAATATCAAACTCAAAGCAAAAAAGAAAATATATATATAATACAAAAATATTTGTTTTTTTTTATATGTTAAACATTTCTATATTTATTTTAGTACATAATTGATAAAAATTAATGAAAATCATCAAAGTTTTTTGGAAATGGGGGAAATAATAAAAAATATGGAGCTTTTACGATAAATATAACGAAAAAACCGAAATATTGTATTTTAATTTTTTGATAATAATCGAAACTTTTAAAAAGAATCAAAAAAAATGAAACAATCGTTATCAAATATGAATAAAAAAAAGGTTTTGCCTCAACACCCTCCACTCCCTCCGAACTTTCCTCCTTTCAATTCTTGCAACCAATTCGTCTCCAAATTAAATGATTCTGAGAGAATTCTCGAAAACTACAAAATAATCACATGGGGAAAGAATTTTCAATATTCAAAAATCCACATTGCCGACCTAGACTCCATTTTTGTGAAAGACAACGCTTTTTTTCAGGAGATGGTCTCGCTTATAGAACAATACAATGCAGAAGTTGAAAAATTCAACAATAAGGCTGAGCCAATAATAAACGGTCCTTGGCGTAGCCATTTCTTCGTCAAACTCCATAATGCCCTTCTCGAAATAGTTTTCACTAAAAACCGCACCCTTCAGAATTATTTCATCGAAACAGTGCATTCATGGGCTTTAGACCAGCTTTCTCGTCTCAACGGTCAAGACTCTTCAACATCGAAGCCCAATGCGACTCAAAGACCATTGACGGGCTCGACCAACATTACAAGACCTCAATCAGGTTTTCCTGAAAATCGTCCCCTTAATCAAGTCAAGAGACCTTTAATCAAACGTCCTGGATCAGCAATCATTCCTCAAAGTGTCATAAGACCAGTTTCTGGAATTTTGAAGAATGAAAGGCCGGTTTCTGGAGCCCTTCAAAGCGATACAATAGATCGCGAAAATGAAAGACCAAACTCAGGTACATATAAATACATAAGACCTTTATCTGGATGGAATCGACCTTTGTCAAGTCTTACAAGACCTTGGAGTGGGACTTCAGGAGAGTTGATGGAAATGCAAGAGATGGGAGAAGAAATAAAATATGTTGAGAATGAAGATCAACAACAGGAGCAAATACATGAAGTTGAAGAAGAAGATGCAGGGGAGGGAGAGGAAGAAGAGGAAGAAATCGCAGAATTGAATGAGAATCAACAATTGCCTAGCCAATACATTAAAAACATCATGAAAGACTATAAAATTGGTGCAAGAACGAAAATCGAATATGAGGATGCACCTCATGAACGATTGAAATTTTACAAACGCAAAAACCTATTAAATGAATCTATTCAAAAACAAGCGTTGAATAAAACTCCAAAAAAAACTGAAAAATCTGAAGTAATCCTTTTTGAAAAACCCCTGGTTTTTCTTCAACAACAACAAAAATACCGAGAACAAAAGGAAGAAGAACGAAAACAAGCTGATGCCATGAAAGATGCTGAAGCAGAAAAAAAACTGAAAGGGGATGTAGATGACCAAGAAGAAAACTTACCTAAAAAAACAAGCTCCTTATCAAAAACAGCCAAGAAAAAAAGACCGAGAAAGAAAAAAAAAGAATATCCTTTCAAGGCTTCATTAGTCCCTGATCACATTCCTTATAAAGACGACAATCTATTCAAAATTCCCCGAATTTTGTCTGCACAAGCTCATCTCCGCAACAAATTCGAGACCAAATCTACATTTATAGATTACCAACCTTCAGATGACCCAAGAGAACTTAATATGGAATTAAAATGGTTCTATAATAGAAATAAAGAATTGAATGATAAAAGGGTTGACGAGGAAATGGTAACCATGATAAAAGAATGGAGTTCTAATAAAGAAAGAATTGAGGGAGAAATTGTCAGGAAAATACAATCAGAATATGATGCCTCACAATTTCAAAAGATCGAATATAAGCCCAATCTTGAAGAAGCTCAAAAAATCAAAATAAATCTCGATGAAGAAGACGAATATGAAGAGGAATTAAACGAGGAAGGAGAAATAGAAGACAAAACGATGAATGAAAGGAAAAGACCGTTTTCAAGTGTCTTGCCAAGAACTCATAATTTCACTGATATTCAAAGTCAGCTGGTTCATAAAGATGTCGTCCTTTATGATGTTTCTGGCTTGGAAAGCATAAAGGCGAAAAGAAAAATAGATGATGTGAGAAAATTACTTGGCACGAATATAAATGCTAATAATAAGGAGGAAGAGGACAAAGGGAAGATGCCAAAATCTTTATCGATATACTCAAACAACAATTTAATAGAGAATAAAAAAATGAAAACAAGACCCTTTTCCGCTTTTATTCAAAGTCAAAAACCGATCCTAACTCGCAATGAGCAAATGTTCGAAATAAATGAAATTAAAGATAAATTGGCGAAACACAAAGTACCAGCTAATACAAAAGTATTGGTTAATGCTTTGCTGATACCTGAGGGGTTAAATGATCAGAATAAATTAATGAAGCTGCCAGCACCAGGTAGTGATCTGATAAAAAATCCTTTCGTTGAGGTGAAGAAAACAAAGAAGAGGAAAGGCAAGGGAAAAGGAAAAGGAAAAGGGAAAAAAAAATAAATTTAAATTGAATATTATATGCTTCACCTCTTTATAAAAAATTTAGGATAAATTAAGACATGGAAAAATAAAAAACAGAACCTGTAAAATATTCATTCAAATTTTTTTAAAAATCCATTAACAATTAACTTTAAATTTTATTTTTTTGCAAAGTCTAATTAAAGAGAAAGTAGAGAAAGTTTTATTTGAGAAGGAAACTCTAAAGGAAAAACACTTGTTTCCAAAAATTATTTTTATTAAATATTGAAAAAAAAACTCATAAAAAAAAAGATAGTAATTGAAATTAAAAAAAATAAAAATTTGCTTGACTTTGATTAAAAATTCGCTATTTAGATCATTTTTAGGTTTTTTATATTCATATTCCTCTTTAATTTCCTTGATTTTCTCTGTAAGACACAATTTTTTCCTGTCCCATAGCGCTAATCACAGTCAACAACAAGTCTTTACCAGCATCGAAGTCTTCTTTTAATTTTTTGGCAATCTTTACAAAAAAACAAAATGATCATTTAAAAAACGGCAACTTTAATAAAAGACAGGGGAGTTCCCGTCATTCTAAAAAACGACAAATTTTACTTCAGCGTCATCAGGCATTTTTAAATCTTCTTTTTGACTTCCATCTTCAACCATCATAGTGACAAAACCGTCGTTGCCGATATCCAATAAGCTATATTCTTTTCTGACGACATTTGGAACCTCTACATTGTGAGAGGTGGGTGCAGAGTCTTCGTATTTTTTCTCTGTGAAAATATCTACTCCGACAATGCTGGCCTTGGCATGTCCATGCTTTCCCGCTTTGGAGGTGGTGATTTCGACAATCTAGGGTTTCAAATAAGACAAATAAAAAAAAAAAGTTTACTTTGCAAGCCTTGCCTTTGATCACAATATATCCTCCCTTCTTCAAAGAACCAGCTTGAGATGGGAAAGTGTGGGAAGCGCCTGCGTCTCCCTTTTCAAAAGTTTCATCGTCTGACATTTGATTTTAGAATAGTTTGTTTTGTTTTTTTTAGATATTTTCCTTTATTTATAAATCCGAATTTGTTAAAGAATTAATATGAAACAAAAGTATCCTATAAAAACGCTTCAAAACTTTTATATCAGAAAATTAATAATTTTCAAAAATTTTCTTTGTTTTTTTGTATTTTTAAATTAAATTTTTTTTTTCGAAAAAGCTATTTTGAATATATATTGAAAATACATTTTTTAACCAAAGGAAAATAATTTAGTCTTTTTAATTTACTCAACCATTTGTTCTTGGTTGTAAATCACATCGAAAAAGCATAAAACCATCCCCAAACTCAATCCAACATGCGTGAGGACACAACTGCCATAACCATACTTTTCCTTCATAAATTGCATTGATCTCCCAAACGACAAATAAGTCATTGTGAACATGAAGGCTGACTTAATTCCAATTATATAATAAATTATATAGAAATGATATAATCCATAATGAAAGTTGATAATATCTAGTTTTTTCTCTCTTTCGTCCAAGGTTTTGCTCAAAAATATCCTCCAAAACCATTCTTCCAACAAGGGGTTCAAAAACACCAGACACACAAGCAAGCAAGTGAGATAAAATGGGTTATAAATCACTGGGATATGTGCAGACAAAATAGAGGAAAAGCTGAATTCATAATACATCAAATAAGAACCCAATAAAACAATCAAGGCTAACGCCATTCCTGTTAATCCTGTGAAAAATTGCTGACCTTTTGGCTATTGTAAAAAGAAAAATCAAAAAACAGTTTTTTACTTTTATTTCTGAACTCATCAAGGAAATAAGGGGTAAATTCCTTTTCTTTTGACAAATACTTAATATAGATCATTGGAACTAATATCAAACAAATCCCTTGATATGTCAATATAGTGATTAAAGCATCATTTGTGAGTGAAAGCATCGAGATTGGAATGATAATCGTTAATAACATAGACAGTTCCACATAGCATTTTTGAATAAAACTCAATCCTGAAATCCCACCAAACATCCAGTCTTAAATAAAATTGCTGTTTTTAGAGTTTATTTCTTGATTTTTTTTAAAAAAAATAGTTTATTAAAGTTCTTGAATTTTAAAGAATTAATAATTAAAATAAAAATATATAACTTTCCATTTTTTTTTCCTTCATGCAAAACAACGAAAACAAAAGCGATGTTCAAAAACAAAACCTGAAACAGGACGATTCTTTTCAATCTCCACTTCAAAAAAGCACCACTAAAAACGACGTTTCAAAAAACGTGGATCACCAAGATTCAAACGATTCTCCATCTTTAGAGAAAAAATCACCAGACAATTCACCAGATCAAATAAAGGTCGCAAAAACAGAATCAGTCGTCAAAGAACGAGAGGAATTGGAGAGGAAGAACCAAGAAGTGTAATTGTTTCTTTTTTAATTTCTTATAAAATAATAATTCTCAATCGTAGCGATAAAACACTGCAGAAATTAGTGATTCAAAATGAGAAACTTTCCAAGGAAGTCAGTGAAATAAGAGAACAAATTATGACTGCGATGGAAAAAAGTAAGATGAAAAACAAACGCTCGAAATCCGGAAAAGAGGATCCAGAAATAAGTAGCAAAAAATTTTAAGAAAAAATTCTGTTTTAAATAAATATTATTTTTTAGAGGAGCTCAAAGCTAAAATTGAAACTCAGGCGAAAGAAATCCTCTCTTTCCAAAAAGAATTAGCTGTTTTGCAGGAAAAAACTGATGGTAAAAAAACCAAAGAAAGAATCACAGATTTGGAAAACAGCTTGAAATTCAAAGAGGCAGAATTGGAAAAGTTGAACCGAGACAAAAAAACCTTGGAAGAAATCAGAAAAAGCCATCAAAATATGATTGAATCCATTAAGACCGAGAAGGATTATAACAAAAAAGTGAGCATTTATCAGGATGAAATCAGAAAATTGAAGGATGAAATCAGGGATCAACAAAAGAAGGAAATGGAATACGAGAAAGAACAAAGAAAACAACATGAATATCTCGCTGTTTTGGAACAGCGTTACCGAGAAGCATGCAAAAAAACAGGTGTTTCCGCTAGTCTCAATTTCACCAGAGCGGAAAAACAGAACGAAGAAACAAAAAAGCTCGCAACAGAAAAATTGAGTCTGAGTGATTCAAAAATTAAGCTTGAGGCCAAAAATAAGCAACCAACTGATCCCAAAAACAATCAAACAACTGATGCAAAAAACAAAGACCCTAAACCAACAGAGAAAGTTTCCAAGCCCACCGATAAGGAAATAGATCCGAAAAACGTCCAAGAAAAAGACAACAAACCAGATGAAAAAAAAGAAATAAAAAAAAAAGATGGAACTCAGGAAGAAATTAAAAAAAAAGAAACTATTTCTGAGGACAAGAAAAAAGATAACAATAAACCAACCGACAAACAAGTGACTCAAAAAGACGAGAAGAAAAAAGCCGACGATAATAAAACAGCTGTGCAAGATCCTACCAAGAAGCCTGCAGGAAAAGAACCTAAACAGCAGACATTAACCAAGTTTGATCCTCAGAAATCAACAACAAATTTGAAAGGAAATAACAAAGAAAACAAAGGAGCAAAATCAGAAAAAAGTCTGCTCAAAATCAAAGAAAATGATCCTGATGATGACAAATTACCGAAAGAAGTATTATTAATTATATGAATATAATTATTTCATGAAATGTCAAAAAAATTTTCAAGGTGAATGAACAAAATTACAAGATCTTACTTGCAAAATATCAAGAGGTTCAAAATCAAAGACAATCCAATTTGAAGAAATACAAACAGCAAGAAGACACATACGTTGTCAAAGTTAAAGAATTAGAGCTCGAAAAAAGGGTTCTAAGCAATAAATTAAAAGAAAAAGAAACGGTATTTTATTTTAAATAAAATTTGAAAACATTTTTTATTCCAGGAAGCAAACATAGCAATAGCTAAGTTGAACGAACTTAAACGATTGGCCAAATCTACTTCTTTGTCAACTCCGTTAGAAGTTCTTGACAAGTCTTTCCTCAAGAACGCTATCGAATACAACACCAAAAAATCTTTGTTAAAGCAAATTTTAGATACTAGAAGACGTAAAACGAAAAGAGAGGTCATTGGCGATACTTCCTCGGACCCTGCAGATATAGTTTTTCTAGATGATTGCGAGTTGTTGGGTGATTATCTCACGATGGATTTTCGCATTGTCGAAATCTCAGTTTACCATGATGGAAAAAACAAGATTTATGGCTTCAAGGCTGTATATCTGATTGATGGAGAAAAAGTTGAAGGTCATAATAATGTGTTGAAACAAGTAAAGAGTTTGCCCACAACAAAAGTAGCAGTTTTAAAAATGGACAAAACAAATGACAGTTTGAAATTTATCTCAGGGTTCCACCTTGAGTTTATTGAATATATCAAATTTGAGAGTTTGAAAGGAGATTCCATTGCAGTTGGCAGTCTCTCCGGAGAAAAGGCGCGAGATCTCAAAGAGTTTTGCATTGATGTCAAAAAGGATGAGATGGCCACAGTGTTATTTGGGGGCCTCAAATTTAATTCATGTAATATATAATTTTTAAAATTTATTGTAATATAAAAAAGCCTCCAATAACACGAACGACATGCTTTTGAGCTATTTCGGAATGGAAACCCTCAACAATAATATTTATCAAAAATGGCTCAATAAAAAGAAAGCGATGAAGGACGAGATTGAGGAAAGCATTTTCGTGGATGAGGAAAACTCAATTCTCCAAAGAAGAGGATTAGTTCTGGGCAAAAAGGTTCCAATGAAGAAATATTAAAGCATCCCATAAAACAACAACTTAAAATTTAAAATTACGAACCCCTTTAATTTTAATTTATTAGCTCAGAGAAAACTCTTCAAAAATAAAATGACAATTTTATTGATAATAGAATGAATTATTAACTCTTTGTTTTATTTCAGAAAAAATTAATTATTTATTTATCCTTAATATGCGTCATCTCTTTTTCTCCTTCAGCCATTTTCTCTTCAGGGCCAATGGTGAACAAATTTTCATTTTGTTGTTTTTTATCAAAATCTACGGTCCCTCCACTGCCAATCGTCGGGCTTAAAATCTTCGATCCCAAATTCACCATTTCCTGTAAAGCCTGCAGGGCTTGTTCCTTTTTATCTCCCGCCAATCTATTGAGCAAAGGATCACTTCTTAATTTCGTGGGGCTCATATTCTTCAATTCTCCAAGCATTGACGGCAAAAACAGCAATGATGGTTTATGATGTCTGCCACCAACTGCTCCTTGTTCTTCAATTTTCCTCATAACTTTTTCTTCTTCCTGTGGGTTTTCCATCTTCTTCTTAATAGGAATATAACCCTCGGCGCCTTCCCAGCTTAAAATATCCTGGAAATATTCTTTTTGTTCTACAGTGAAGATTTTAACTAACAAAGCAGCAACCATTCCTCCACCAATCGCCATACCTATGCTGACGAATAAGCATAAAATCTGATATGATCCTTGCTCAACTGAAGTCCTCGCACCACTAGCAACCAATGGAAAGTAATTACTTAACTGTTCTCCATAAGTAGCTGTATCGGCTTTAGCAGCAGCTATTGCTGAACAAATTCCTCCAATAACCCCTGGCATCGCATGCAAATTATGGACTCCACAGGTGTCATGAAGTCCAAATTTTCTTTCAATCCAAGGCAACAAGAATTTGAACCCCAGAACTGAGACTATCCCAGCAAAAGCTCCTATAATCATGGCAGAATATGAGAAAATTGGCAGATTTGCAACTGCTCCAATCGCGACTCCCCCAGCCAAAGTGGCGTTTTGGATATGAATCATATCAAACTTCTCATCTGGATTCACCAATCTCGAAAATATAAATGCGAAAAGACAAGAGTTCGTGAGGGAAATCACCGTATGGAAAATCACTCGTTCTCTAGCATCAGTTGTGGCCATAGCACCATTGAAACTAGGCCAATACATCCAAAGAAAAATGGTCCCAATCATTGAAAAAAGATCTGAAGTATAATTGGAGCCTTGAATATCAGCACATTTTGTTAAAGTCTTCTTATTAGTGATAAAGAATGAGACTGTCAATCCGAAATATGCTCCGAATGTGTGGATGATCATCGAACCTCCGATATCAGTAATTTTGAACCAAAGAAAGGCCAAGGCTTCATTTAATGCATAAAATACTAACTGAACCAAGGCTATCAGGGTCATTTGATTGAAGGAAACCTTACCCAAGAGAGCTCCAAAGCAAATCAGAATAGAAGCTGCTCCAAAATCACCATTTATAAAGGAATCTATATGGACTTGGATTTTCTGGGACCAATCATTATCCAAAACGCAATGCCAAAAACCACTCACGAGAATATACCATTGCAGAGTTAAAGCTGCAAGCCAAAAGTTCATTCCAAGAGCAGAAAACCAATATTTCTTGAGGAAAGTCATGAGGAAACCGAACCCAATAAACATCATCACATGGATATCTTGGAAAAGACCATATTGTTGATAAATGTGCACGGATTCATTTTGTACAAGAATATTGGCGTCAACCTGGTATTCGGTGAAGACCCCATAAAATACGATTGAAATTAGCTCAAGGAAAATTAGAAGTATGGAGGGAATTATTTGATTTCTTTCTTTCATTTTTTTTTTTTTGTAGAAGGAATAAAGGGAATTTTTAATAGTTCAAATTTCTCAAAAGATCAAGGATATTTTACATTTCTGTTTGAAGAAGATATTTTTCATGGATTTTATAAAAAATATAAATCTGATTTTCTTGAAAAAAAATTAAAGAAAAGAAAAATCAATTTTTTTTATGAAAACCTAAATTTAACAGCATTTTTTCGCTTTATAAAAATTGCAAAAAATTGCTTTCCATATATAATATATATACAAGCATTTAATATTATTTCACCTGAATGAAAATTGGCTTTAAGGGTTCTTTTTTGTCCTCTTGACTTTTTTTTTCCCTTTCGAATCGAACAAATCTTTAAATTTGACTTTTTTTTTGCTTTTTTCTCGTTTTCCATCATCTCCAATTGTTTTAAACCTTTTAAGCAGGCTTTTTCTGGGCAAGCTGATCGAAATATTGCTATCATTTTCTGGAGATTTTCCCAATTCATCATTTCCATTTTTCTTATCGATGCTTTTGCTTCTTTCTTTAGAATCCTTCTGCTTTTCATCTTCTTTATTTAACAGTTTGGATGGTTTCTTTTCCAAAACATGCATTTTTTCGAGGTTATCTTTGGTTTCAATGAGGCTTTTCTTTATCTCTTCTTTTTTAGTGGTTCCAGTGCCTTCCAAAATATCTTCGAATAAATTGTTCTCATTTCCAAGTGTCTGTGATCTCAAAGGAGAAGTGCAGGCAATTTCCATTTCCTTCGATTTTAGATCGGAGAGAATATTGAGTTTGCTAATTTTCTTTAATATTTCATCACTAATTTTAAGTTCCTCCAATTTCAAAAGTTCATTTTCCTTTTTCTTTTTTTCTATGGATTGCTTTTCTTCTTCTCTCGCAGTCAAAGCCCTCCCATCTTTCCTCATTATATCATCAGGATTCAAAGAAGAGGTTATAGGAGGATTCAGATTCCCTTCCACAGTTTTGGATCCAGAGCCTTGTAAATATTGGGTGGGAGACGGTTCGACCATTAGAGTTTGGGTTTTGCCAACAATGGCCATGATATTTTCATTTGGGTTATTTGGAGTGGGGGAAGTGGAAGAGGGCTTCTTTTGGTCTGAGGGAGGAGGAGGAAGTGAAAGAATCAAACCACCGTTCTTTGGGGGTGCCTCCTTTTTTTTCTTTTTTGGTGAAGATTTGGAAAATTTCTGATCTTTATCACAAACCTGCTGGATTTCATTGACGGTTATAGGGTCTGCGACTGAATTGTTCTGGTCAAATTTTAGGACATAACTGCAACAGCTACCCATAAGCTATTCACTTTTTTTTAATAATTAGTTTTACAGTTTTGTTAAAACATAATTTTTTTTATGATCAGTTGGAGGAAAAAAAATTTTTAACGAAATTTTCCAAATAAGAGGAAAAGGTTTTGTAAAACAGAAAAAAAAAATAACGAAAATTGAAATTTTTATTAAAATGGATGACAAAAAAATGATGAAAATAAAAAATTTAAAGGAATTATTAGAAAATTTAGATAAAATTATTAAATTTCTTCTATTTTTTCAAGTTGTTGGTATTTGCTAGTCCTGACATGGCTGTTTTTTTTTGGCATATTCAAATTCTGCACATCGTCTATTTTGGGCGACTTTTTGTTGGGAGATTCATCATTTGCATGTTCTGGAGAAATAGGATTTGAATGAATTTCTTCTGGAGCTGGAGCCTTTATTTCGCAGGCCCATTGTTGTAAATCTATATCTTTCATGCAATTTTTGAGTATCCAGGGATGTCCCTATAAAAAAATCGCAATTAATAAGAAAATTCTCCAATAAAATCTAAAAACCAACAACGAAACCGCACTGGCCCTATATTTTGCATCTTTTTTTAAACATTGATTAATGAAGTCCTTAAAATCATCTGAGAAATCTTTATTATCTGGAGGAATTTGTGGCGCTGGTTCATTCATGATAAGTTGAAGCATTTCAATATAACTTTTATGAGAAGGATATGGATAAGCTCCTAAAGCCATTTCCAGTATCAACATTCCAAAACTCCAGATGTCGCTCAAATGATTATATCGTTTTCCTTCAATTCTTTCAGGACTCATATAAGTCACAGTTCCTACAAAGGTATTGGCAAATTGATTGGATTCTTCCAATTCTTTACTGATACCAAAATCAGTCAACTTCACTTCTCCTTTGCTGTTGATTAAAATGTTCGCTGGCTTGATATCACGATGAATTTGATGGCCAATCACATGTAAATACATCAATCCATTTAAGATCTTTTGATCAAAGAATATTTATTTCAAAAATCTTACTTATTTTTTTGTGTTTACCTGTTGACTGATTTTCGCAAGCATTTCTTCTTCTATCATTGGAGGCTTTCGAGCGGGTTTTTTACGATAATGTTTGATTACATCTTCTAAAGAACCGACATCCATTAATTCTAGAATAACCTTCACTGACCCTTCCTCATAAAAGGCACCATATAATTGCACGATAAAATTGCAATTGAAACTTTCTTGTTCGGCTTTTATCTTATTTTGAAGCAATAATTTAATGTCGTTCATCAATTGATGTCTTTTTTCCTTATCCAAAGCGTTAATAGTCTAAAATATTCTTTAATTTTCCTTTTCTGATGTTTGATGATACAATACCTTAATTGCAACCGGAATATTTAAAGGTTTGAAAATCCCTTTTTTTACAGAGGCTGCCGCTCCCTTCCCTAATAGATTATGATCTTTTATCTATTCCAAATTTTTCAGACGAATTATGAATTTATAAATTACTTCAATATCATCCTTTGTAAAAGGTTGGACGACTGGGTTATTATTTCCATCCATCATTTTAATTAAGCCATCTTTGCTCACTTTAATGTCGTCTTTCAAGAATTTCAAACCATCAGGACCACTAGATGTTATTTTTATGTTTTTGTTTATTTCAAATTTTTTGGTTAATTCCATATTACATTTGGGAATAAATACTGCCCGCCAAGGGATCATCTTCTTCTGCCTGAAGGACTAACCCTTTCTTTTGAAAATTTGGTTTTTTTTTCATTTTTTCTTTATAAATGTTTGAATTTAAATTCAGGAAAATATATAAAAATTTTGTATTTTTTTTTTATAATTTTTAAATGTTAATGATTTCGTTAAATTTAAATAGACTCATCAGATTAAAAAAAAAATAATTATCGATTGTTGGCCCAAACGCCAGCATAGCTCAAATCAAGATTCAAAGTTTCCATTTTATATGCGTCATGCAGGAAATTCATATAATCCAAAAAACTAGGAGTTCCGCATTTGGTGAATTTGTATTTTACTTCAATTTGATGATGTTTTTGGAAAAAGAAATTGTTCATTTTTTGTTGTACGCCATTGATATAAGGATATATGAAGAACTCATATTTATAGACTTTGTTGTTAAACTTTTTATATTTCGTATAATAATCCATCTCATCTTTGATATCTGCCGTTTGTTCCACCAATTTTTCTTTCCCCCATTCAATATTTTCATTCATCAATTCCACGAAAATCACCATTTTCTTCAAGAAACTACATGAATAAAAACCGATTTTCAACATTTCGTATTTATGACCTTGTAAATCCTCTAAAATCCTATTAAGGAGCTCAGTCAAAAGTCTAGAACATACCATAAAGCAAACATCTGCATAAAGATCTGACCCGAACACCCTATTCATTATTTCAGTGGACTTGATATATTCAAATCCAAAGAGTTCCTTTGTGTTATGATAAGCCAGGAAAGCGCCATCCATTCTTCCAATTTTCAATTGGAACGAATATTTAAGAAAAGCTCCTCTGATCAAATCATAATATTCCCTTTCAAATGAGGAATGCAAGCCTTTGACATCCGTGATTCTATAATCCAAGAAATCGGTATAATTGTTGAAATCATATCTCATTGGACAACAAGTTCTTGTCTTTATTTCAAACACGAAAGGCTTATTAGTCTTCTTGTTCATGGAATAACAATCTATTTGTGAACGCAGACAAATATCATTGTTTAATTTCATGAAACGATGATGATCATCAGGAATAGCATTCTTATTTTCTTTGGCCTTTTCTTTATCTTTTCCGAGTAAAGCTCCATTGAAAACCTCAGGAGTTAAAGTCAGAAATCTCTCCAACACCTTACCAAGATCCATAAGGAGGGCATTTCTATAGAAAAAGAGACCTGGGTCCCCATCCAAAGCATATATTCCATGCTTTTCATCTAATTTTCGCAGGAAATTTGTCACAGGTTTCCGTTGCGAGATCATAAATCTCCTGGGCTCGTTTTCGAATTCTTCAAAAACGTTTTCAAAGAGCGGATTTTTGAATGAAGAAAAGAGGAAATAAATCTGGGAAAGGACACTAGAAATAGTGGATGTTGACATGACATATTTGATTTTGCTTTCTTGTGCGAATTTCAACAACAATTTATCTTGGGAAGGAGGAATATAAGGTGGGATTTCATCGAAGTTCACATCTTCAGAATTGGGTATTTTCCTCAGGTATTGGCCTGCATCAGGTTGCAATTTGCTAATTTCATCAATTGTGTAAATTCCAGGAGTTTGAACGACATGATCTAAATTATGCGCTAATTGAGGAACACGATGGAAAGTCTCTTCATTTTCGATATTAATGACATTAAGATCATCGAGGTTTAGGGAAGTCAAATCGGGAATGTAATCAAAGGTATATTTGTAGATTTCTTTTTTGATTTTTTGATAGAAATCATCAGTCGCTTCATATTTCATGGTTTCCATCATTCTCTGAGAATGAACATCATCATTATTAGAACGGGCGGGCTTGGACTGAAAAAAAACAGGAGAATCTTCTTTTTCTTTTGCTCTGGATTCATATTTAGAGGATTTTTGGGACTTGGTAAATGTTCGGGGAGAAGAAACCTGAGATTGGTTTTGATTAAGAGAGTTATTTTTGAGTTTGAAATAACTGTCTCCAGATGTTGATGGGCCATTTTTGGAGGAAGCGAAGGGGAAAGTAGCAAAGAGAAATGAACGCACAATGGAAATTTTGTGCAATTTTTTCAAGGATAACATAGTGCTCACTCTTTTTTTGTTTTTTGATGTTTTTAAGAAAGGATCTTTATATTTTAATTAAGGTATTTTTTTGATTTAAAGATTTTTATTATTTGTCTAATTTTTTCAAAGAAAAAAAATTCGTCAATAAATTAAAATTTATTTTTTTTTTTTAAAAAAAATTTCATTAATATCATCAACTCTTCTAAAATAAATAAAATCATGGAAAGTGACAAAAAGGAATCAAACAGCAAGTCCAATGAAGAAGAGCATAAAAAGGAAAAAAAAGAGGAAGAAAAAGGAGATAATATGACAAAAGTGATCGTGAACCCTTCTGAAAATCTTCAAAGACAGAAAATAAAATATCAAAACATCGGGGAAGAAGGATGTGAAATCGATTCCAATGAAGAAGACATTTCATTAATCGGAAGGAGAATTGGGGAAATCAAAAATCTTAATTTTTGCAACAAATTGCGTATTTTGTCATTGAGACAAAATCTCATCGAAAAAATTGAAGGATTGGAAAATTTGATCCTTTTAGAAGAATTGGAACTTTATGACAATAGACTGAAAAAAATAGAAAACATTGAACAATTAGTAAATTTGAGGTTAGTTTTTCATTGAAATAACCTTTCAAATTTTTACTTTTTATAGAGTTCTTGATCTTTCCTTTAATAACATTCGTGAAATCGAGAATTTGAACTCCCTGAAGAAGATCGAGAAATTATATTTGGCAAGCAACAAGCTAAAAAAAGTGCAAATTTTTAATATTCTCAAAAAATTTCTCTTCTTTTAAGATGCAAAACGTTGAACATCTTCAAAACTTAAGAACTTTGGAGTTGGGTGCAAATAAAATTGAGGTTTTTTTTTTTTCCATATGTTCTTCGATTAAAAATGAAAATGGCTTTAGGAAATTGAGAATTTGGATTCATTGGTGAACTTGGAGGAGTTGGTTCTTTCTAAAAATAAAATAAAAACAATTACAAATCTGAAAAATCTGAAAAAATTGAGATTTTTGGCATTGAGTGTAATGCAAAAATAAAGATCAATTCTAATTAATTGTTATTTTTTGAAAAAAAAGGCTAATAATCTCGAAAAAGTCGGTGATGGTTTAGAAGGGATACTTTCATTAGAAGAAGTCTATTTATCTGAAAATATGATCACTGAAATCGAAGGAGTTTCGAGTTTGGTAAAAATTTTTTTAGCAAATTTTTTTGAAACATTCTAAAATTTCAGGAAAATCTCACAGTTTTGGATTATTCTTATAATAAAATAGAAAAATTGGGGGGGATTGATAAATTGCAACATTTGGAAGAATTTTGGGTAAAAATCAGGAATTTACGGATATTTTATTTAAATTTCAAGATTAACAATAATAAAATTGAGAATTTTCAAGACTTAGATATTTTGAAAACAAATCCAACGATCAAGACAGTGTATTTGAGTGCGAATCCAGTTGCGAATTTCCCCAGTTATCGAGAAACATTAATGTCGATTTTACCAAACCTTGAACAAATCGATCATTTTCCCCTAAAGGTGACCTATAACTTCAAGTCAAAGCAAGAGGAAAAATAAATAATTGGAATTTTTTCATATTTGACAATTTCCATAAAAAACAAGAGAATAATGTAAAATAGTCAATAAGAAATTAAATACGAAAATAACAATTTTAAGTCATTTATTGTAATGCGACTTCTGATTGGCAAACCGGGCATTTTTTCTCAATCAACAGCCAATCCCGAATACATTTCGCATGGTATAAATGCGAACACGGATTGAGTTTTCTGATTTTGTCACCATCTTCCAATTCATTGTAACAAACTGCGCATCTATATTAAAAAAACATTTATATATATTATAAATTATATGAAAAAAACTTGTCTATATATTCCTCAGTTTTTTTGAACAGAAACTTGGGAATTTTTTGAATTTCATCTCTAGTAAATCCCCGACTGACATTGCCGATTTTTTCTCCTAATTCCAATAATTGCTAAATAGAAAGTTATTTGTAAATTCAAAAGTATAATATAATAGACCTCATATGTCAGGTTTTCGAAAGGATCTTCTATGAATTGAGTTTCGATGTAAATTGATGAGCGGGAATCGGATTGTGCGTGATACATTTTTTCAGATAATTTTTGTTTGAGGTATTCGATAATTTTTAACGAACGACAGCTCTCTTTTTTTAAATACTTCATTTCTTTTTCCATCTGCTTTGTTTTCAAATCTTTTTCTTTTTGAATCTAAAAACAAAGATTAAAAAACTGAGAAGATGTTTATTTTTTTAACTTGAAGAGTCTTTTTTAGTATTTCCCTCAATGAATTTTTTTCTTTTTGCAAAGTGCAAATTTTTTCTTGATATAATTCACATTTGCATTGCTTTTGAGGGGATCGAGAGGCTTTAAAATCAGGACGAGATGTTGGCTTCCTGATATTTGGAATGATCGTGACTTTGAGTTGGGGAAGAAGGACTTTTGGCTTTAATTTGTTGCGGGAGTTTGTTTCATAGATTTTTTTTATCATATTATCTAAAAATTCTATTAGGCTCATATTAATGGAAAAGGGCATACCTTTATATGGAGATGCGTAATTCATATTTTTTGTTTCAAAATTAATTTTTTGTTTATTTTAAATTTAAATTTTTTTTCAAAGAAAAAGTTAGTCCAACTCAAATTCGGTAAAAAGAATCTTGATCTTATTTTTATAGAAAAATTTTGCATAATTTGAATAATTCTTTAGGAAAGAATAAAAATGCAACAGAAAAAACTCAAAATACAAAATGAACTTTAAAATGTTAAATTGAAATGCCATTTTTGGATTTTAGCTCAAAAAATTTACTTTTGTCGACTTTTTTTTATTGTGTGCTTATTCTGAAATTAGATATAATAATATTTCCACCCGGCAATGGTTTGCAAGGCATTCCTCCTCCTAAAATAGGTCCCCCAGCTAAATTCATCGCTAATTTATCATCGCAATATATTTGAGGGTTAAAATTTTCTGCATTTTGAGCAACAACTGATGTGGTCGTAGTTTCCTCAACTCTTTCATTAACTTGTAGCATCGAATAGGTTCTTTGTTCTTTCCCTCGTCTTCTTTTCCGAATAACATAATGTACAATACATAAAATTATTAAAAATCCCAAGCTGATGCATCCACCAACAGCAGCTCTAATAACAGTGCAAGTGGATTTTGATTTGCATGTTGAGCTGTTACAACAATCTGTCTGACAATCTCCATCACCAGAACAATGTGACCCTTCTGGATATGGCCAAGTGTATGGCTTTGATGTGCTTTGGCAATCCGCTGAGACAGCACATGTATAAAAGTCTTGACAACATTTAAAAGAGCATAACTCGTCAACACAATAGCCGAAGCCATTTGAAAGATGAAATTTTAAGAAAAGAAACAAAGAAAAAACGAGGAAATACCTCAAGGATAGCATTTTTAGAACTTTTCAATTTTTTTTTTTTTTTTTAATTTTTAATCATTTGGAAAAAACTTTAGGTTTCATTTTTATTTTTTGATTATTTATTGAAATTTATAGTGGACCCCTTGGGAAGTTGCACCATCATTGAAAAAGAAGAAAGAGACAAGGTGAGAAAATTTCTAAAAGAGAATAAAAACCAAATTTTGGTTGAAAAAACATCGAAAGCTTATGACTAATAGCCTAGTTTTCAAAACGCTGGGAAACAGGATGTGGTATTTTTTTTTATTATCTCATTCAGTTTGTAAATATTAAAAAAAAAAGCCCTCCTCAGGAATATAAGAAGGATGGTTCGAAAACCTAAGAAGATCTAATACTAATTTTAAAATATGAAAGAAGAAAATATGAAAAACAATTTAAATTTAAAATCATATAGTTTAGCTTCAGGAAAAAAATTTTATTTTTATGCATTCCTTTTTAAGCCTTTGTATTCTTATCTTATTAAGAAATTTTAAAAACACTCGAA
>Ga0302186_10001637_pt1 | contig 18249 bp, 16 predicted proteins | sample II_Bog_E1_2_FD_198782 | JGI IMG/M metagenome (GOLD analysis project Ga0302186, IMG submission 198782) | Peat permafrost microbial communities from Stordalen Mire near Abisko, Sweden - II_Bog_E1_1 | ecosystem: Environmental > Terrestrial > Soil > Wetlands > Peat | place: Sweden: Abisko...
GATTAAAAAAAGATTCATATAATTTTTCTATTAATTTGAAAAAATAAAATTAAATATACATTTTAAAAATTCCTTAATTTTTTATTTCTTAAATTACCCTCTTTTAAAGTCTAATAAGCTCAAATTGCTTTTTCCCAGCTCAAAATTTTAGGCTATTTGCCTTCTCTTAACCAATGTCTTACATGTACTCATACATATAATTTATAATTTGAAGCAAATTTGTTGAACTGATCAAGCTTTGAATGTAACTACGACAGCCACAAATGATAAATGATGGGACTTGTGCTAAATTCTAGTGAAGTCTTTAAATCGGATTTTCTGGCAAAATATGGCTACTTTGTGTTATGTTGAATATAGAAGGCTTTTTTGATGATTTTAAGGACAAAAACCGAACATCTCTTGATAAAACCCAGAATTTCACAATCGATAATCCTAAGAATATTAATGAATTAATATCGATAAATGCAGATGAAATCTCGCTATATTTTAATCTTAATCAACATGAACAATGGTTTATAATCATTGCGATCATAATCAATGTGAGCTTTTTCTTTTTCTGGGGATATTATTTCCATTTCTGAAGGAAAATACTGAAGATTATATGGGAAAAATGCTTCTGTTGGGCGATTTATGGGTTTTTTAAGGAAAAATGCTATGGAAACTTGAAAATAAGCAGGAATTTAGCTAAGAAATTAAAGAAACAAAGGTTTTTTCTAAGAAAGGAAGGGAAATGAGAGAATTCGAGGTTTGGCTGAAACTATTGAAAAGAACGTAAAATCAATAAAATTTCATTATTTAATACAGAATATTAATTAAGACTTCTTCGATTTTCTGAAAAGTCTGGAATTTTCAGTTAAACCACAACAGTTAAAATTCCTGGAAATTCAGGGGTTTTTTATAGAACAAAAAATTAATCAAAAATAAAAACCAAGACTTTTTTCAAAGAAAAATTCAAATTTATTAGAAAAAAACTGTTAAAATTCAGACTTCTGTTTCTTTTTCAATAGAAAAGTCGTTTTTTTCTATAAATCGCTCATAAAACGAGAAAAATTCAAAAAGTCTGGATTTTCTGTTAATTCGGGCTTTAAATTTGAATTTGCGTATAAAACTAAAGCCTAAATTCAAAATGTTAGGTCATATTGGAAATATCTAATAAGTCCATCTAAAATTTCAAATAAAAAAATCCCCAAATTCGAACAAATTAACGCCTAGACCTCTTTTTCCATGAGTAATCAGTTCGACGGAGTAGAAGAAGATGAAGTGATGGGTTCACCTCTTCCATCCCCAGATAAGAAGAAATTCTCTATGAAGATTAGAGGAGATTGTTTCCTCTACACATCTTTCTATATGATCAAGAAATGGTTCCTCGTTTTGGTGGCGGTGAATAATTACCCCCAATTCCAGAAGTCTTTGCAGAAGATGTTCACTTTCCAAACCAAAGATAAATGGTTTGTAGTGGGGTTGATATTTGCGTCTCCTGTGTTGATACCAATAGCTTGTTTATTCGTGGCCTTGGCCTTGTTGTTATTGGTCTTATTGCTTCTCACCTTTGTGATGGCGGTCATTTTGTTGTTCATTTTGATCATTGTGTTAGATCTGCCATTATTATTGGTCCTGTTGATCCAAGGCTTATTATTCGCTGAATTATTGACGAATTTGAATCCGATCATAGATTTGGATTGGTTTAATTATCTCATCTATCTTCAATTGGCCTTGATATGCGTGATCTTTTATAATGCCTTGCAAGAAGTGTCTAATGCCTCTGATAATATGCTTTTCTTCGTGCAACATTATAAGAAAAGAAAGGAGGAAAGCAGTTTCTATTGGTTCTTTATCCTAATGTCCATCTTGCCTCAAATCCTCCAAATAGTCATCATGGGGTTCCTCAGCTATTTCTCTCCACAGGTCCTTTTATCAACTCTCTCAACCATTTCAGCCTTCCAAAACTTCTCCTTCCTTTATATCATCATCAAAGTCAATGCCTTTATGACCACTTTCCTCAGAGAAACCAAATGGCATAATCTTCATTGGGTCCTCTTCAAATATTTGGAAGATAATAAGAAAGTCAATAAGATTCATGTACAGGCTGATGAAGTGGATAAGAAGATCTATGAGCTGAAAAGAGAAAAGGTCTATCAATATAAAGGGTATGGATTCAGATTCGATAGGGATTTCTTGGATGATATCGGAATTTATGTGGTCAAGAGCCTATTCAAATTGACGATATTCGGATTGTTTTTGGGAGCCTTTGCCAGCAACCTTTATGATTATTATAATAATGGAAGCTCCGATTCCACATCGACTGCTTAAGAATTAAGAGATTTTCTAAATTTATTAAAGAATTTTTAGTATAAGAAATTTATTCGCCGCTGATTTTCAGATAAAAACACATTTTTTTTGTTAAGAAAAATGAACCGATTTTGAAAATTTAATTATTAAATTCAAAGAACAAGAAAAAGTTCAAAATTTGAATTTTGAGTTTCTTTTTTTTTTAAATTTTAATTAAAAAATCTCAATAAAATTTAAATTACAGTTAAAATTCAAATTTGAAAAAATTTCTCTCACAAAACATGAAAAAAATATCTAAAATATTTATCGTAAAAAAAATGAATTATTCCTAAATTTCCTTATAAACGAGCTCCAAACTTCTGAAAAAAGTTAACGTTATTTTAGAAAAAAGACATTCTCTCAGAAAAATTTTCAAAAAATACTTAAAATTTCTGTTTTTTCTTAAATTTTATATTACTTTTCCTCCTTAGCAGCAGCAACAGACCTCAATGACATAGGTAATGAAATTATATAGAATGAAGACCATTCCAAGTGTCATGATTCCCCATTTCAAATATTTTAACCTGGTGCCAGTCATTCTTTCATCTTCTTCATTTTCGAATTTCGGGTTATAAAGGAAAAAGTTGACTTCAGCTTCATTTTTCAACCCGAAGAATTTCTCAATGGTTCTGGTGGTGAAATGGACTTGATCCCATGTATAGATTTTAGGCACCACAATTGGGCCTTCAGGGATATGTTTCGGGTCTTCAGGTTTTTGTTTGGAGGCTTCAAGTCTTTCGATTCTTAATCCTTCATCTTCTCGTTCTTTGGCTTTGATGGTTTCCAATTCTCTGAAGACTTTGCCTGGTGGGGCATATAATTTCGAGATTTTGATGAATTCCATGATGAAACTATCGACTTGGAGGATGACAAAAAGGCCTGAGAAATGTGAGAAAGGTGATAGATAAGAGGTGCATTTGAAGATCAATTGCACAGAAAACCATGCGCAACAAGAGGTGATGAGGAATTGGACAAATTGTGGGAAACATGAGAAAAGGATATAGAACCAAGTGAGAGTTCTGCTGGGTATCTTTTTGTTTCGATAATAGGTTGCGATATAAATGATGCTATTACCAATATCATCATATTCTTTCAGCATTAACCCGACAAAAAGGATCATCCAGATCAATTCTGTATACCAGATTCCAGAAACCAAGAAAAGACTAGCCATTTCTGAAACTGTAGGGAGCGTTGTATAGAAGATCAACAGAAGCAAAAGAGTCAATTGGATGGCCAAAACGATCATAAAGGGTAAATCAACAAAAAGCACAAAAGCCATTAAGCATACCAAACCCACCAAAAGGATGATCAATGCGATCATAATGGCATAAACCAATAAAACCAAAAACACAGGGATCATCACCACGCCTGTTAATACCTTCTTGAACAAATTATCTTCCTTCGACCAGACGAATTCTTTCGTCTTCTGAAAGAATTCCGCTGGGTTCTTTATCTGGATGTTTGGGGATAGGAGAGTAAAAAGCAACCATTTCTTGATCACGAAGAAGGAATAAAAGAGATATGTGTCAAAGGAGTCATAATCTACATCCAATCTCTCATTTTCCTCCAATTTTCTCTTCAGAGGCTCTTCTAGAATTACCTTTGGCTTCGGATTCACTTTTGGTTGGCTTAGAGGGTCGACTCCTGGCTTTGTCCCATAAGTCTTGGTCTCAAGCTCTTCATCTTGGAAATCTCGGTATTCAGGGTCAGTCATTTAATTGTTTGGGATTTTTGTTTGGAGTTTTTTTTAAATTATTGAAATGGAAATCGGCCGACTTTCGCAATAAAAGAAAAGAGAGATTAATAGATACTTTTTGACGTCTATCGTGAGAAAACTTAATTTAAATTTGAATTTTTCGTTTTTTTCGGGCGTTTGAAAAAACTGATGTTTCAGCTTTTAATTTTTTTATTAGAAAAAACAAAGAAAAAAAAAATCAAGAAGGAATTAATTACTGTCGTTTTTTTGACGCATTATCAAAGGGAAAAGCTTTGATTTGAATGAAAAATATGTCTTTTTGTGATATTTAAATTAAATCTTGATCGTTTTTTTAATCCGAACCCTACGCTTCCTTTTTTAAAATATCAAAAAAATTCAAAAAACCCTAAAAATCCCATAAACAATTGTACAAACAAATGTACAATACTTCTGATATGAAATCTCCTGAAAAAGACCCTGAAAATGACACCAATTACAAGTTGAGCCATACTTTGGATTCAAATCCTAACGGAGGAGGGTCTTTTTTAGAGCCTTTTGATGGTAGAAAAGAGATGGAATTTGACACTTTCGATACCTTTTTCTTCTATTCATTGCATATGATAAAGAAATGGATGTTCCTCTTGCCTTTATATCTGGATTTCATTGATTTCAACCGGATGAAAAGGTTGATAACCTCATCTATTTCCACCTTTAAATCTCAGGAGTTCGGGATAGCCAAACGCACCATTGTCATAATAGTGATGATCCCTGTGGGGATCGTGTTATTGATATATGGGCTTTTATTATTGATAGTTCTTTTCTTGTTGGCCATCTTAGCGTATATTTCGATAATTTTCTTCATAGATCTCCCTTTTTGGATCACCGTATCTATTCAAAGTGTCCTCTTATATTTATTGATCTGTTTCCCAGTGGATGTCAGTAAACAAGAACTATCAGCAGCCTTTCTAGTCACAGCCCTATGGTGGATTCAATTGATTTGGCTCCTTATATTCACATTAGTGATGTTACAAGAAATCGATGATGCCATGAATAGTGTGATATATATCAGCACTTATTATAATAACAAGAAACTCAAAAGCAGGAATACCTTCGTGTTCTATACTACAGTGTCCTGCATGCCACAAATGGTCCAATTATTAATTACCTTTATCTGCGCATCATATGCCTCAGATCTCATCTTCAAAAATGTCGATTATCTCACACCATTTCTACATTTTTCGGGACTTTTCGTGATTTTGAAAATCGATAGTTTCATCATGAGGGTTCTTAGAGGGTCTTTGCTTTATATGCCCCCAGTGAACGCGTACCAGGAAATCGAAAACGTTGCGGAAGTAGAAAGACTTCAGAAAGAAGAAACTATCAAAAGAGAAGCGGAAATTGAAAGAGAAATTAAGAAAAAACAAAGGACAATGAATACAGAAACCAATAAAAACCTTGAAAATTATGGAAACCTAGAAAACCTTGAAAATGTGGAAAATGCTGAAAAACTTGGCTTTGAAAAATTTGAAAAGTTTGGAAAACTGGAAAAGCCGGAAAACCTTGAGAAAATCGGAAATATGGAGGAAATTGATGAGAAAAATGACCAGAAAATGGAAGAAAGATTACTTAATGAGAAGAAATATGCCTGGTATCGTGTTCATTTCCCTGCTAGACATATAATGAAATTTTTTGAATATAAAATAGTTACAAATGTGGCACATTTCTTCTTCCATAACTTAGAACCCACAGATTCTGATTTAATAGATTTGGTGAGATTGAAATATTTCTTGATGGGATTAGGAATATTTATAATTTTTGCACATGTCCTGAAAATCTGTTTGCAATTGGCCTGCAATTGCCAAATTTATTAAGAGTTTTCGAATTTCTTAATTTAAACCCGATTTTATTAAAAAAACTACAAATTTCAAATTTCCAATTAAAAAAAAAGTCCTTTTCATTTAATTTTTAAACGAATTTTATTGATAAAAGCCTTAAAATCATTCCTCCCATTAATAAATATCTCAACAACACCTTTATGCCATAAAGTCCCTTATAATTATCATAATCTGTATCATATCTCAAGCACCATAGGTCATTATAGATCTTATAAGATTTGATTTGGGTGATTTTCATCTTAATTTCCTTGCAAGCGAAATAGATTTTGAAGGTTTCGGATCTGGCTTCCATTTTCTGGAACAAATCATCATGAAAATCGTAATATTTGGTTTCTCTTAAAAGTTGGGTCATGAACAAATTCACATGTAATATTATTATTAAGATAGAAAAATTCCTCAAAGCGCCTATAAAATCTATAGATTGATATAAAACATGAGGAGTAATCCAGAAAACAACACCAAGAAAAGTCAATTGGATGATTTGTGGGAAAATCGAGAGGAAAAGAACTAGCCATAGATTCTTCACATCGGAGGCCTTTTTCTCGAAATATTTCATAATGAATAATATGTTATTCACAGCATTTGAAAGTTCTTGCATTTCAGCTAAAACTATGACTAATATGGCCAAGAGGATGAAATAAGTCAATGGGGTAGATAGATCAATGATCGAATCCGTTGTGATTCCAGTGATCGTATAATAAAACAGGCTTGATTGTATCGCCACAACCATTAACAAAGGCAAATCAATGAAAAATATCGCCACTAATAACAAGAAAACGCCCATCATCAATATCATCATCAACACTATAACCATCAATATAAACATCAAAATCAGAATCAAAAACCCCAAAAGAAATACTGGAGAAATCAAAAGGAATCCAAAGAAAAAAAAGACGTTTTTTTGATTTTCCATTTGGAAAAAAGCTCGAGCTGATTTCTGGAAACCCTGGAAATCAGAGAAAATCACCATCAACAAAAACCATTTCTTGACCATAAAGAACGATGTATAAAGAAAACAATCACCTCGAACCTTCATCCGGAATTTCCGACGGTCGGGAGAACCCAAAGGACTTTCCATGGCATTTTCGACTTCTTCCATAATGGTTGATAAAAGATTCCTTTTTTTTAAGTTTAAAGAACTTAGAGGAATATCTAAATAAAATTTTGTTTTTTATTAAAAATTTGTTTTTGAGGGAAATTTTTTTTAAAAAAAGAGGTTAAATTTTAATCTTTGTTTCCGATTTCTAAATCAAATGGCTTTTTGTTTCGAATACTATCTTCATCTTTATCTTCTGTGAATAATTTGAGGCCTTCATACTTTTAACCCAAAAAAAATTTAATAAAATTCATTAAAAAATCACTTGTTGATCTTCCCCCTTCAGATCATCTTTATCTTTTTTATCATCCATAGCATCTCCTTCTTTCTTAGAATCTCCTTCTTTTTCTGTTTCGCCTTCTTTCTTCTTTTCTCCTTCTTTATTTATTTCTTCTTCTTTTTTCTTTTCTTGGTCTTCTTTCTTGGTTTCTTCCTCTTTCTTTTTCTTCTCATCATCTTCTTTTTTCTTTGCATTTTCTTCCTTTTTCTTCTTACTGTTCTCAATCAATGTGACAATAATCCCCAAAATCACTGTGATCATAATCACTACGGTAAACATCAAATATGAGTTCAGGAAATATTTCCCAATGTTCATTTTATCTTCATCGTAAATTCGCCCAGTAAGTTCATAACCAGAAAGCACCAAAGGATAAAAATAAAGATAAATCACAACGACTTCCTGAATCAACGCAAAGAAATATTTAATATTCGATTCAAACGGCTTGCTTACGATCAAATAAATGAAAAATATGACATTTATATATTGAATCAAAAGCACTTGTAGAAAGGGGACGTTATAAAAGATCACAATAATGAACGAATAACCTAAAAACCTCATGAGAAAAATGAGAACATAATTAATGGTGATGATCTCTAATTTATAATAATCATTATTTATAATCATGTATTTCTTTTCATAATCCTCATCAAGATAATAAGTTGCTGCCCAAGTTTCCATCATTTTGGAAGATGATTGGTTGTTTCTGTGGAACTCATTTTGATATAAATGTATTTTTGTTATATTTCCTTCCTCAAGCTTTTCTCCTGGACCTTTGTATTCATTTGGACTGAGAATTTCAACGGCCACCTTTGTGAATAATTCTTCTTCGTCTTTCTTATTTTCCAATGTTTTCTTCTTAGCATCGAGCTTTTCTTTCCTGAGGATTCCTTCTCGAATCACTCTATTAACCTTCCAAATATGAAGCGTTGACATTATCATAATGATGAAAATCAGGATCGTCATAAAGAGATCGAATTTGGCAAAGGAGGTTTCAACCTTACAATAATACCATACTCTGAAGATATAGAGGAAGATGTTTCTGAAATTGGTGAGGAAAAAGTTCAAAATCCATCCCCAACAAAGGAAATCGAATATTTTAGTCACGACATTGCTCAATTTGGGATTAGTCACGTGTTTCCTACCCTTGAAAATAACCATCGCTACGAAAAAAACTATCATGAATTGGACCAAATTATCCCCGAAATTGTCTAGGAAATAAAGTTTGACATTATAGGTCAAAAATATATCTTCAGTGAATCTAATGTCAAGATTATAATTATTACTGATAGGAGATGGTGCTGGGATAATCAGATTATTCGGGGAATTATAGTTGAAGATCAAGAAAGGCAATGCGAATTCGTCAGCAACGAAAAGTTGTTGCATATGCGGAGGGTAATCAATATTGATATATTTCAGATAAAAAACCAGATTCACAAGCATCAAGGTTTGGACAGCTGCGAATGATTTCGCCAAGGCACTGGACACTATTATCGAAATAATAGTGATCATTCGAGTGGCTGATATGGAAGTGGCTGTGGTTGCTCCTAAGGCTTTATCTGTTGCTGATAAGATGAAAATGTCATTTAAATACATTTGATTATTAACGATAATAATGTCGTTAGGGAAATTTTGAACGAAATTTGAGGGGAGATCAATATTCACTATAAAGATTGGATTACTCATTGGTTGGAGATAAGTTAGAACAATGTTGATTTTCGTGGAGTCACTTGGAAGGCTTTGGAGCGAATATGTGTAATCAGTTCCTTCGAAATAACCGCTGAAATATACATTAGTACTTTTTACAACCATTTTGAGGAGATCCGAGTTTGAATTCGTTAAGAAAAGGGTAAAAGTACTAGGACTGCCGGTTTTTTGAAGAGTTATTCGAGTTGCAGAGTCTGAGATTTTGGTAACACAGGTTTGAGATGCTAAAAATCATTAATATTATGCTTAATTTTAAGGATTATACTGTTATCGAAAATTGAGCCAACAGGACAAATAATTGTTGTTGCTAAACTTTGATTTCCAACAAAGGCTTTATAATAAAGTTGAGAAGCAGTGAGATTTGTGGGGTCGTTTAGGGAGATAAATGCTTGAGAGCCCTTGGTAATGTTTTTCTGATAATCAATGATGATTTCCGCCATATTTTGATTATCAGGAGATTGGATGACTTTATATGAGAAATCCGAAGTTTTCATACTGCTGATTGTCAATGTTACATAATTACTGATAGATGCCATTAATTCCTTCCAATAATCACTGAAAACCAAACCGAAATCCGTGGGATTGGATATAACAACCATTGTAACAGTGATTTCAGTACTTTTGACGCAGATTTTTTTGTCAGGAATCAAATAAAGTCCATATGAACAAGCTGAAAAGAAAATTTATAAGATTTTTAATTTTATTAGTTTTGTAACCCGTGCAATTTTCAGGTGTAGCCCCATTGCATTCTTTGCATGAACTATCGCATGGAGTACAAGCCTTATTCTCTGTACTCCAGAATGTTCCAATAGAACATTGATTCAAACATTCACCAGTCAATGCAAGTAATTTTCCATTTGAGCAACTTAAACAATCATATTTCGTTTTATTACTACAGGTTTTACAACTGTTGTCACATGGAAGAAATTCACTACCTGAAGGAAATTTCTGAGCGTAAAATCCTAGAGGAAGAACATTAGTGCAGGTTTTTCGAAACAATGTGTAATTATCACTGCATTCACTGCAATCGTTCGGAGAACCATCATTGCAAATCTGGCATTTGGGATTGCAAGGTAAACATTGTTTATTCGAATAATAAACTGGAAAATTATCAGAATCGCATGTAAGACATGATGTATTTAAAGCTCCATCACATGTTAGACAAGAAGGGTCACATAATGTGCAAATAGCTGAACCATTGGTTGGGCTTTGGTCTGCGAAAGTTCCATCAACACATTGATCTAGGCATACATTCATGAATAAAAAGTTGCCCTGAAAGCAGCTTAAACAATCGACCCAATCTGGCCCATAACATTGTTCACATGATGAATCACATGATAAACATTGTCCAGAATCTGGATCTCCGTAGGAACCATCGGAACAATTTGCCTCGCATAGTCCGGTGAATGGATCATAGTAAAAACTCGAACCACATAGTAGGCAATCTGAATCAAGAGGACCAATGCAAGAGTAGCAAGTATAATCACAAGGGAACTGCAGAATTTGTATGTCTTTTATTCCCCAAGATTCATTAGATGTCGGATCAATAATTGTAGAATTAATTGTAACCGTGAGATTTGGGCTGGTGTGATCGAATGTGAAATCAATATTTTTAAAGCTTGTAAGGGAAGTGTCATTTCTTGAGGATGAGCCTATTTATATATAATTTATAAAATTTAAAATGTTAATTACTGCAATATCCATAAGTCGTGAAATCGAAATCAGCTGGTGCCACATCAAAAACTGTATCATCAAAAGTAAATTCTAATATGTTCACAGCATTCAAAGTGTAAAATAAATAAAGGGTCGCTTTGAAATTTACTGAATAATGATTATAGGAGAGTGAAAAAGTCTTCGAAATTTGTGTGGTACTGGTAAATATCCCCTGGCCTCCGAGCATCATTGAATTATCATCACAACCATTCACATAAGTAGGCGTGCTGTCTAATAATCTTCCAATATTATTTACTTCTGCAACATTCCAATTAATCTGAGTTGATCCAATTGATTCGGAATTCAAATCCTGAGTAACCGTAAGATTGTTTCCAGAAATCACACAAGTTGTGTTCACAAGCTCATAGCTATCATAACAATCAGTGCAATTTTGAGCACTTGATCCATTACATGATTTGCAGATAATATTACAACTTTGACAAGTAGAACAAGGGAAATTTACACAAGAGACATTGATTACTTGATAAAAACCAGGGAGGCAGGTGCAGGTTCCATCTATCAAAGATGCTAAGGGGTAACAAGTTGAACATTGATCGCTCAAATATCCTGTACAAGTCAAACAACTTGAATCACATTTGTTCATTGAAATTATTATGTCTCTTATGCCCCAAAGAACTGCAGCGTCGACCCCTATGGAGACATTGACCACTGGCCATTCGATTTCTGCTATTGCGGAGATGTTGAAGCTTTGATCGTTTTGGACTGTATTTCCATTACACAAATTTGAGGTCCCTTCAGTGCTAAAATTCTGTTCAAAAATAATGGTTCCGTTGGATAGGACGAACAAATTATTGTAGTTCCAATTATCTATTTTAAACAAGGTGAAATTTATGATTATTTCGAAGATAGGGGGAGAATTCAAAAAGTTGAATATTTGATAGATTGATTGAGGAAATGCTGAAACGCCACCCATAATATTATCCGTGCCACATTGGGTTACTAATGAAGAAGAGTTGGATGTTTGAACATTCCAATCGGCAAAAAGTTGAGCAGGAAATGTGTTTGGAGGATAAGGGTCTGGAATGGCTTGCTCATCTTTAAAAAAAAAATTCTAATGTATAATTTTCTAATAACGTACTTGAAAGGCCACAAACCCCTGCATTAAGAACATAAGGAACTTCACAAGAAGTGCATTCTGTAGCCCCGGTTCCGTTGCACGTTAAGCATGAAGTGTCACAAGCGACGCATGATCCTTGGGATGGGAAATAACAAAGAGGGCATTCATCCAAGCAATCAGTTCCGAAAAGATAGAATCCAGTTGAACATAACGAACACAGTGAGGGTGTGGTGTCATCACATGTAACACAACCGATCTTGCACTTGGTGCATCTCCCATTAGTGAAATACTTGTAAATTGATAGGCAAGTCTTTTTTCAAATTAAATTTTAATGTATATGATCTTTAAATAAAAAATTTAACTATGCATTGATCATCATTTGGACCAGTACAGGTCAGGCAACTCTCGTAACATGGCTGGCAAATGTAATTTATTGTATCAGGAAAATATCTTCTTGGGAGGCATGAAGCGACACAACTGCCATTGAAAAGGAATTGCGGTATATTGCAACTTAAACAATCAGTTTTCAAAGGACCTTGACATGATTCACACGCCGGATCACATTGCCCACAAACCTGACCCCCAGCACTTGCATAGGGATAATAACCAAAAGGACATTGCACAAAACAAGACTTCGCTAATAGAAATTTTCCTGGAGGACAACTTAAACATGAATCACAATTGAGACCGTAACATGAAGCACATCCTGCCTTGCAATTATTAGAACAATCAGGTACACATATTCCAGATTTAACATTATAGAAAACAACACATTGTATACACGTTGCCGAATCTGAACATTGAAGACAATTTGACAAAGTCGAGGATGAATTGCAAACTTGACATATGCCTGAACCTGTGGAATTGAGGAAATATCCAGTTGTACATTGGCTACACCCTGTTGCTGAACAACTCGTGCAATAAGGGATTGAACTACATGCATAACAATGACCAAGAGCGGAGACTTCATTTGTAAATAAAAGTGGAGGAGTGCATGAGGAGACGCAAGTTCCATTATTAATCCAATAGTTGGGTAAGCATAACACACAATGTTTTGTTGAATCACAATAAGCTAGTCCACAATTTGTTATATCGTTCAAACAATTAATGCAACTGTATTTTCCAGTGGAATCTATATTGAGCTCATAGTTTGGAAAACATTTCGTACAATTATCTGCAATTCCGTTGCATTCGAGGCAATTGCTATTTGAAGTGCTGCAAAATTGACAAATTCCTAGAAAATTTTTTATATAAAATGTAACTTTTTAATATAAATACCTGTGCCATCTGTCGGTTGAGTCCCAACAATTGCCAATCTAGGATCATTAGTCGGATCAACACAATACAAATAACCGTTTGCTCCAGTAGTAAACAAGAGATAATAAGAAGGTAAACATTGAGAACAAACAATTTGGCCAACAGTCACATTTGAGATCATGCAAAATTCAATTTGATAGGAGTTATTTTTACAAACATCGAAAGGCTGATTAGGAGAATAATCTGGAGAATTATAGGTCATCGTGTAAGTTCCAGTTGGACAGGTAGTTAAAGCTGAACATGTAAAAAGGTCTATATATTCAACAATGACTGTTGGGGGATTATTTTGAGTACAATCAGTATAACAGATATCTGTTTCTATGGCTGATAAAAAAGGAGCATATCCACAATTTCCACCAATAGTCTTTGAATAAATTTCGTGTTTTCCAAAAGCAAAAATTGTATTGGCATCAAATTTCATGATTTTCACATCATCTCCATAATATAGTGAAAGAGACGTTGAATCCGTAAAATCTGATATTGTAATGAATCCTGTATTCAGCTGTGTATAAAGTATGCCATCATCAATCACATCTGCCCATACATTTTTTCCGGATAAAATAGTTGGGTCATTAGATTCGGTATATTGTATAATTTGAGGAAGGTTTGTTGTGTCGTTCAGGACCAAAAAGCTATATAGACCTTGAAGGCCTCGACTGTTCACACAGTCATAAACTTGTGTAAAGGTCATAGTGTCGAGACTATTTCCAAAAGGAAAGTCACTTATAACAAAGGTGCTCGAAATGGCCTTTCTCCCAATTTTATAAAGCCCTGTTTCATCGTCAATATAATAGTAAACCATAGACGTGAAATCGTTCCTCTGACAAAATTGCACAATTTCACCTTCACTAGGATAAGTAGTTATTAAATTATTTCCTGAAGCAGCTGGATCATATATATAAATGTTCTTGTTTGGCGATGAAATTGAGAGATAAGATGTGACGCTTGGTGTGGAGTAAAGTGTAACTGCGCCTTGTATGTTTCCGGAGCCAACAATGGGTATATCTTGAATATAAAATAATTCATATGAGTTAGTATCGAATTCATAGTGAGAAATAGATCCTTGAGTATTGATGTCCACATTTGTGTTATCATTAATGCTTGAGTTAACTTGATGAAGAAGACTTACTAAATAGATATTTTTTGTTAGATTGACAAAGGAAAAAGTGGATGGCCCAGGTGGGAAAGGATAATATATTAATGCTTGTAGGTCTTCTGAAACCACCGCAGCAACATACCATCTTTGCGCGTTTTCGTCTGTATAACTAAGGAACATTAAATCATCTCGACCAGAAAAATCAGCCATTGCGTCGTCTTGCCCGATCACTTGAAAATCGCAACAATTTGGATCGTTTAGATCTATCCCATTATAAAGGAACGATCCATCTGAGGTCAAAAAAACAAGACCTGCCACATCGGGGAGTGCTATAGCATCTTGAAGTTCAACATCTGAGAAATTATAGGTATTTATGATTTGATTGTTGATGTTTACAAAAGAAATTAGATGAAGATTGAATGCTAAAATAAGCGACCCATCGACTGAAATAATTGCAGATGCATTAAAGCTGATTGAAATATTCATATAATTTGTTCCTTGCCCTAAACTCCAGAGTCTAATGATATTTGTGCTGCTGGTTAAAGTAGCAAAAATATCCAAACTTCCCTTTATTCGTACAAGGTTGACATTTGATGAAGTATCGAGCATATAATTAGTATATTCGAAAAGGGAATAATGATCAGTTTTTGAGACTGAGTAAGTCCATACAAGAATTAAGCCTGTTGAGGTCGCTGCTACTATGATGTTCCTTTCAGGAAATGTGCACACAGAAATGAAATCTCCAATTATTGTATTCTTTAGATTTAATAAACCATCATATATTGAAAGGTTATTTGCAATAAACACAATGAAATAATTCGGATCATAGAGACCATCCTCTCTCAAAGGATAAAATGGAACCAATGTAGCATTTTGAAAGGCCTGAATTGTGCCCAATGAGGCATTCACTTTTAAGAAGTTGTTTTCTCTGATATCAGCAACAAACAGACTCATTGTTAGAGTATCTTGTGTTCCAATGAAAATACCTGTCATATTGGGCAAAAAATTATAATCTAATACTCGGTATTGGGGTTGCAGAAAATAGTTCGGAGTTTGGGTTAGATAGTCGAAGGACTTCAATTTGTTGCTCACCACATCTAAAGCAAATACCTCATTGACCACATAATTGGATTCATTCATAATTCGAAGAAGACGCCGATAGTCTGTTCGAGGAGCAAAACCATTATAAAAGACCATGTTGTTTTCAATCATTGGAAGCTTGTTTTCGACTATTTTCGGTAGATAGGATAAAATAACTAGAAAAAAAATGATTTCTTGCATAGTTAGCTTGTTTTATGTTTTAAATGAAATTTAAAATAATTAATTTGTTTCAAGCGGAGGCATTTATACTACTAAACCACTTTATAAAACGTGGTTTTATAAACTAAAAAATTTTAAAAAAAATGAAACTTTATTTTTTTTTTTAAACTGCTGCAAGGGGGAGCGATTTATATATAAAAAAATTAAAAAATGCTTTCAGGGGGGTATTAAATATTAGTAAAAAAATCAAATCTAAAAAATAAACTCTGAAAAAAAAAAAATTATATATTTGAAAAACAAAAAAAGTTTTTATTTCAATTTGAATTTTTTAACATTTGAAAAAAAAATACACCAATATATTAAATTTGCAGCTCTTCTATGATTTTAATGATATACTTAAACTCCATCGGCAAAGAGTCATTTATATGAAAGCTAAGAGTTAAAAAAACATTTTATTGTCTTTTATTTTTATTTAATTTGAAAATTTACTCTAAGACAATTCTTTTTGTTTCATCATCCAAAAGTCTAAAAGCCATCCAGATTACTAAAAAAAATGTTTAAAAAGACTTGGATTTTGTATACCATCTGAAGATTTCTCCAAGGATTTGATATCTTTCCCTAAAACAGATATCATTTTTTTAAAATGCTTGCGATGGGATTCATTTTTTGACAGTCTATCATGTTTTTTCAATAAAAAAATAATTATGACAGTATTTTTAAAAAAAAAACCTTTTTTTTAAGTTTTTTTTAATTTCTCTCCAATTTTCTTTGAGATCATCAAAATTTTTCGCTAAAGACTTTTGGAAATTTCTAATAGGACGTAATCATAATTTTAATAAAAATACTAAATGTGAGATTCCATCATGAAATATTTTTTGTTTTCGTTTTGAAAATATTTGATATTTTACACCAACTGCCACAAATCTATCAAATGACATAGCTTTTTCTCCTATTTTAATTTTAATAAAAATTGCGCTTAAACAATAATTTTGAACAACCAGTTTCGTCAAATTGAATATCACACTCTAAGAAAAATAGTTCTTTGACTTTGTTGACATCAATGGAACTGTTTTCGACATTTCTATAAAGAGCTAAAAACTTCGAAATCATTAAAAATTATTTTTAAAAAATCAAAATTAATACTTCGTTGTATTCTATTTGCTCGTTTTGATCAAGCTAAAAAAAATTTAATTAATATAAGAAAGAAAAAAAATTTGTTAAACATCAGATGCTTTGAACAATTCTTCCAAGTTTTTTCTCGTGCTAACCTTGAGATTTTTATAAGTTGTCAGAATAATATTCATATATGTGTCGAGATCTATTGCTGATATAATATAAAGAAATTGATTTTTTTTTTAAATATAATTTGCAAGGGACTTTTATTGTTTCGTTTATTGTCAATTTGATTTATTTTCTCAATCTCTCGCAAAAATTTAAAAGATGAAATAACTTAAGAATTACTTGCAATAAAATATCCGTTATTTCTATTTTATCCATAGATTTCTCAAAATGGATCATGCAATAATCTATTCCTCGACTCTAATTTACATATAATTAATAAATCCTTCATTGCAAATATCTTTTTAAGAAAAAATACGTAGTTTATCAAAATTTTTTCATTCAAAATAGTAGCCAATCCAAGTCCATTATTATATCTATTAATTTTAAATATATAGTTACTTTTCATTAAATTTTCATTAAATTACATTTCATCTAAATATTTAAGACTGGTGAAGTAAAAGTTACATTCATCTGCTTGATATCCATCGAACAAATTCATTAGCCTGCAAAATGTATAAACTTTTGGGATGTTAACAAAACTCAAGACGGTTTCCAACAACTAATGATAAAAATAACAATTTTAAAACAAAAAGAAAAGACTTGATTATATTTGTTTTCGGAAACAGATTTCAACCCATATTTTTGTAAAAAAACTTCATAAGCAATTATATACAGAGGATTTTTATTCTGGGTCAAGTTTTTCAACTTTTCGCAATAAATGGATGAAATATATTTCATCACTGCTGTTTTTGAAATTCGTTTGACATGATTCATGTTTTTGTACAAATTCTGCACTCTCTGCAATATTTGATTTGCAAACTCATAATTTTGATTGACACCTTTGAAAAGATATTTCTTTTGCCATACCTCTAATAAAATATTTAGTCATATCCAAAATCCAATAAATTAACCTGCACCATATGGTGATTGTTTTTTACCCCCTAAATTTTCTTTTTCAGTGTATTGCAGATCAGACGTTCTTGCAGCATTATCTTCATTAAATAATGGAGGGCTTTTTAAAGTGTTGCCAAAGTCATCATGTCGTTTTCCAACATCAATTTTCATCATTTCATTATGTTTATTTTCAGATTTTTCAACTGTTTGAAAAGTTTGAATAATTGATTGAGATTTATTCAAGATTTTGGAAGTTTTCTTTTTGCATAACTTTATGCTTTCTTGCATTTTTTCGAACTGGGGCAAATCTTCAGCAGTCAGCTTAATGTTGTCCTTTAATCTGAAAATCCATAAATTAATAAAATTAATTTTAATATGTATATCCACTTGAATTTTTTCTCTTTATTGGAATTTCCTTCATCGTTTTCTTCTGGTGCTTTTTTACAAAAATGAAATATTTTATCTGGTAAATAATTTACCTTCTTCCTCGAAAAGCAAATTATGAAATGTTTTAGCTAATTTCTCATATTCACTCTGCATATGCGTCATATTCAAAGATAAACTGTCCATGTTATTTTTTAACATATTGATTTTGGAATTTTTTTGGGTGT
>Ga0302186_10001638_pt1 | contig 18249 bp, 17 predicted proteins | sample II_Bog_E1_2_FD_198782 | JGI IMG/M metagenome (GOLD analysis project Ga0302186, IMG submission 198782) | Peat permafrost microbial communities from Stordalen Mire near Abisko, Sweden - II_Bog_E1_1 | ecosystem: Environmental > Terrestrial > Soil > Wetlands > Peat | place: Sweden: Abisko...
AAAAAAATAACCTTTATTAATTAAAAAATTTTCATCGGAATTCATCAGCCCTTGTGTCATTGAAATGCCGCAAGGACAATGTTTAACATTAAAATTTAAAAAGAATGGAACGATAAAAATAATATATTAATATATGAAAAAAAAAATGACTTGACTCAACCTATCCATGTATTTTTAAAAACTCAATTAATTTGATTTTTGTTTTTTCTTCTAGAAAATTACAAAGAAAATAATATTTTCTTTTTCTCAGCTTCACTTAAATTGGAAATGTTCGATTGGTTTTTTATTTGGTCCTCAATAATTATATCTGGTCTATCATTAAGTGCAGTTTCTTTGAAAAAAACTTTTATATACTTCAAAAAAGTCGGTCTTTTTGTCGGTGCTACAAAAACAAATTTTTTTCCTTCAACTCCAGCGAAAATACAAGTATAACAATTGCAACAACAATTACAAAAACTATAGGCAAGACATTTGAAACCATAAAATAAAAGAATAATCAATTCCAATAATAATAACATCAAAATATAAGAAAAGCATGTTCCAAAAGAAATAATATAGGAAAAAGTGACAAAATCATCCATAAACTTTAAATTATGGCACACAGTTGTTTTGTTCAAAGTCTTCAAAATTCGTGTTACTCCCATTATCATCACAGCAAAAGAAAACAAAACAAAGACCCAGTTGTATAATTTAAGAAAATTAGGATAATAGCATGTTCTTTGTATGGAGTGAAAAAATCCACAAACAAAAAAACTCAGGCTTCCATAGAGAATCACCATTGTTTGCTTTTTTTCTTCATCATCACAATTAGAAGAGTTTTCATTTTCTACCATTGCCATACCCGCCCCAATTATCCATAAATAATTTACTGCTAAGAAAATATAATAAAGGTATTTATGTGCTTTGATGTCCATATTTTAACAATTTCAAAATATGTGTAAAAAAAATAAAATTAATCTGAATTAATAAAATGAATAAAAGTTATGAAAACTATTTATTAATTGAACTCTGTTTTATTTGCTCCACAGTAATACCTTTTGGATTTACATCCTTCCATAATCCTTCATAATGTCTGACTGTTTTGCCATCTTCTTCAGGCCAAGTCAAAACTCCTTTCCCATAAATCATATCTTCAATGAATCCACCTTGATATTTTGCTCCAGTCATCCAAAAATATGTGCCTTTCCCATGATTTTTCCCTTTAAACCATTCACCATAATAGATTCCCCCATCTGAATCATATCGAACACCAATCCCACTGATCTCTCCGTTTATAAATTCTCCATAATGTTTGACACCAGTAGGCCAGAAATAAATTCCTTCACCATCATACTTTCCTCTGTTGAAATGACCTTTTAAACATTAAAATTTAACATTATTTAAATTTAAAAAAATTAAATTTATTAAAAAAACCTTCATATCGTTCTCCATTGGCCCACCAATGAATACCCCATCCATGAGGAACCTCATCTTCTTTCTGTCCCTGGTATCGATCACCAGAAATAGCCATGTCTGTCGGATATTTTTCATCCTCTATTATTCTCATCTGCTCACTTATTTTCTTATCGATCTCGTCTTGATACTCTTGAGGAAGTTGATTAAACAACTTGTGTGTCAATGATTTTTCATCTTTTTCTTCAAAATCAGATGAAAGAGTTTGGCTTCTAAATAGTTTTTTGGTGCTTTTCAAATGTTTAATATTCTTTTTTCCATCATCGACATTTTTTGAAAACACGTAAGGAGAATAGATTTCTTTTTCAGAATTTAAATATTCCAAAGCTGATTCCAAAGGGCACCTTTTGTTTGGGTCAATTTCTAATAATTTACACAGGATTGAGAATAAACGTTTACCATGCAAACTTTCAAATTTAGCCAATTTTTCATTTAAAAAATTTCCATCGACAGTAAACGTCTTATAAAACTCTTCCAAATTTTCTAATATTCCCACACTCAAAAATAACATTCCTAAAGAAAATACCTCAGAGACAAAAGGATCAATTTTCATTCTTTCATAGGCCACACGATTTTTATCATCTATATATACTTCTGGAGAGCAATACATTTTTGAAAAATTGAGTTCATTTATTAAAGGAGGATTTTTATTTTCAATCAACTCCTTCTTTTCAGTTTTCTTTGATGTGGCTTTTTGTTCTTCTTTTTTCATTTTATGAATATTCGGTTTGATTTGGTAGATGTTTTTTATAGAGGATTTGAATTTCGCTAGCTTATAGCTTTTTTTTGTCTTGACCTGGATCTGCGGCATTAATTTATATTCATCTTTTTCTGTGAGACAAATAAATTCTGGAATCAACTCCCCATGCAACATTTTACTGCCATGCAAATATTGCAAAGTGGAAATCAAAGAAATAAAAATATTTGTCATTCGGGGAGTTTTCATAAACTTCTTCTTCTTTAATAAAGTCTGAATTTCACGATCCAAAGAGCTCTCGCAATATTCAAAAACCAAAAAAAACTTGCAATAAGGGTTTCCGTGCGTTTCCTCAATGAAACAATAGGAATAGGTCATTAGCTTCAAAATGTTTGGATGGTTTAATGTCACTAAATCTTTACATAATAGCTTTTGTTTTTCGATATCATCACCATCTTTAATAATTTCTTTGTAATCGAACATTTTATTGGTATTTCGATCTTGAATTTCGCAGACACGCTCTTGACCCTTCAAACCGCTGAGAAAAATAAAGTCAAATTGCGACCGAAATTGTTTATAATCTATATAATCCATGTATTCCATTTTATTTTCTTTCGTTTTAATGAAAAATTGAGTTCTTCAAATTTATAAATTCAATGTTAATTTTATTTTTTTTTGAGTTATTTTTTTTGAAACATTTTTTTTAAAACTTTTATTTTCAAAAAACAAAAAAAAACAAATTTTTTCAAAAAATACTTAGCTTTTATCACAAAACTATTTTCAAAAATTTTCGTAATCAAAAAATACTCAGATTTTATCAGAAGAAGAAACCCTTAAAAATAATGTTCATAAATTTCCTCATAAAAAAAAATATATCAAAAATAAAAAACTAACCAAAGATGGAACCTTCAAACATGAATTTAGAAGAAGAGGAAGAAATTATTCCATTAGAACGAGTTGTCAACATTCAAGAATTCCGAAAAAGCGAGCGAATGATATGCGTTATATGTCACAATTTATTAGTGACTCCCATCAAATGTAGCCAATGCTTGCTTCATTTTTGCCAATTATGCATTGATTCTTGGAGGAAGAAAAGTAATACCTGTCCAAATTGCCGTGCACAGTTCAAAATCGAAAAATGTGAACGAACCTTAAAAGAAGATCTTGAAGACACGATTATTTCATGCTTTTTTAAGACTTCAGGTTGTTCCGAGAATATCAAATATGAAAATTTGTTCCATCATCAAAAAAAATGTCCTTTAAGACCTTCAGAATGTCCCTGGTGTAAAACAAAAGGAAAACTCCAGGAAATCATTGAACATGAAAAAATATGTGAGGCTAGAGAAGAACAATGTGAAGGGTGTTTGAAAACCATTCCTTACAAAGAATTCGCTAACCATGAAGGCCAATGTATCAAAAAAGAATTAGCGATTTTAAGGATGAAATTGAAAAATTCAGAACCAATTAAAAAAGGGAAGAAGCTTAAATTTAGTAAAAATGAATTGTATAGGCATGAAGGAATCCAAATTATTAATAACAGAATTGCCAAAATGAAAATTGATGAGTTCCAATCGAATTCCGTATGTTTGATGAAGCCAAAATTGAAAAATCGTTTGGTGACTTGGAAAATAAAAATTTTGAGATTAACTTGTTGGATTGGTTTGGGAGTTGGCAATAGCAAAGTCTTGGCGACAAGCAATTTTCGCTTGAGTGATGGTCAAATAGAAAATATGAGACATGCCTCGTTTTTTATTTCCAGCAACGGAATTGCTTGGTCCAGCGAAATAAAAAATGAAAACTTCATTCAAAACTACACTTTTAAAAACGACGATGTCATAATAATTGAATTTGATCCGGATAATAAGGTCTTGAACTTTAGTAAAAATGGAGTTGTGAGGACACAGAAAATGTCAGGCAATTTTTTATCAGGGATATCAGGAGAAATTTATGCCATTGTGGTTTTGGGGGCGATTGATGACTCGGTGGAAATTCTCGAGTCGACGTTTTCTTAAAAGAATTAAAATTTATTCAATGATAAAAAAAAGCGAATTTAATCTATAGATTGTTTTTTGTTTTCACTCTTTGATAAAAATCATAATCAAAATAAGTTAAAACTCTAAATACAGATAATTTTCTCCAGTCATATATTCAAAAGCCCAAGGATTTCTTTATTTAAAAATGTATAATTATTTCATTTAAAACAATTACTTAGAGACAAAATTTTCAATTGCAATTTTTAGAGTCATATTTGGGAAAATTTGATTGACTGACAATGTCTCTCTTATTTATCAATTATAAGAATAAGATAAAAATGAGGAAATTTAAAACAAATTACCTGGTCACAGGGTCAAAATCATGAGCTTTTAAATGCTCAAATAATACATTTCCTTCATAAGAAACACCACTAGGACAGAGATAAGGCTCATCCATAAGATCCTAATTTAAATCATTCTAAAAGGTAATAACAATTAAAATTTTACCAAAGTTATCTTGCAACAAAATTCATCAGGAACAATATAGTTATTTTCCTCGTTTTTATATGGGTTTGCAACCACAATCTCTAACTTCCGGAAAAAAAATTTAATTTGAAAATTATATTTTTTGTTTTTCCATTTTACATTTTTCATCATCTGATTTTTACTTTCTTCAGAGAGACATGCATCATTTTTCAATGAATTCTAGATTATTAATAAAAAAAATGGACAATGTTATTAATTTACCTTCATATAAGAATAGATATCACTATTTTGGGCTTTGATAAGCTCCTTTGATTTATACCATAAAAGTTTCTGAACTCTCCTGAAATAAGTTTTCAGTTCCTTCAAAATTTTATCTGATTTGTTTTGTTCATGGTTATATATTTTTATAGCTGGCAGAAAAGTTTTTTGTCGAACTGTATACGAAATTCATACCTTTTTCAATTTTCAGAAGAGCTTTATCAATTCTTTGAGTAGTGTTGTCCATTTTCCCAATTTCTGCCAAAGTTCTCCCCATTAATAAATGGGCTTTATAATTTTGATCATCTAACTCAATGGCAGATCCACAATCTTTGAGAGTCTTGAAAAAAATTAAAGATTTTTATAATTTTAAATAAATAAAATGACTTCATTGAATTTTCTTAAATATTTGAAGCACAAAGCTCGATTTAAATAATAAATGGTTTGATTGCTGTCTTTTTCCTAAATAAAATCAAAGTTGTTCACTTAATATTTTTACTATAGCTTGGGTGTAATATTTGATGGCCTCTGGGTAATTTCCTGTTTTGAAAAAGTCATTTCCTAATTTTTTCAAATGTTCTGAAGGACTGGTTTTGAAGTTGTCACTTTGAATATCATTATTTTTTTGGAAAGTTTTCTTTGGCGAGTTTGTATATTCTTTATTATCTGTGTTTTGGTGGAAAGGATTAAATTCATTATAGTGTTGTTGTGGAGGAGGGGGATTGCCCGGATTATTGAAAAAAGGTTGACCAAAAAATGGATTACTAAAAAAACTGAAATCATTTTGTGGAGGATAATTTGCTGCATTTTGAAAGAATTGAGGGAATTGCGGAGGGATAAAATTAAAAGGGAAGTTCATTTTAAATGTTTCGTCAAAATTTATAGAGAATTTTTCTTATATTTAAGTTCAATCATATTTTCCCAATTCATTTTAGAAGTTTCTAGAAAGAACATGAAAATAGGGAAACGGAAATTATAAAATTTTAGATTTTTTCAGAATTTCTCATATTTTTTTTGGATTTTTGAACAACGGTTTAAAAATTATATATACATTTCATTAAAAAGTGAGATCGAATTCCTAATCAGAAAATTCAACACCTTCAAATATATTCTTCGAACACAAATATACAAATAAAGCTAAAAAAACTATCCAAATGAATGAAGAAGTGAAATATGAAAAACCTTCCGAGACATTGCCATTATCCAAAAAGGATAAGCCTGAATATCAGTTTTTAGATCCAAAAGAGATCGATTCCAACCCCAATTATCATAGAAAACTCATCGTTCTTGATAAGGAGAAAGAAGAGCCTAATGTAGAATTGCTGAAAGTTTGCAGTTATAATGTTTTAGCGTCCAAATTCCTCTTCAAATGGGTTTATGGTGTAGAAACAAAATATGCCGAATTCAACTATCGGTCTCTTAATGTCTTAAAAGAGCTTGAATTTTATGATTCCGACATTTTGTGTTTGCAGGAAGTCGATAACTATGATGAATTTTATCGTGAAAAGTTGGCAAAATTAGGTTATGATACAATTTTCAAAATGAAAGCTAAGGTTGGTAGATATTGGTTGTTACCAGGGGTTGGGGCAGTTTTGGGTTATAAGTCAGATAAATATGAATTAGTCGAGCAGAAGTCTTTGATCTACGATAATTTTGATAAAGACATCACTAACACAGGTATTGAAGGTATTTTTGCGCTATTAAAAAACAAGAAAACTGAGAATATGTTTTTGGTTTCAAGCACTCATACTCATTGGAGTTCAGATGATGATTTCGTGCAATATGGCCAAATGGCGTGTTTAATGCATAACATTAACGAACTTTTAACTGCCAGACAATTGCAGCATGTTCCGATAATAGTCTGTGGGGATTTCAATGTAAATTCAAGGTCTAATGTTATCAGATTTATGAATCAAGAAGAACCAAAGATAGAGAATCTAAAACCTTCTTGGTTTTGCAAAACCCCGAAAGAAAAAGTGCTGAGTTTGTGGGAGAAATATCCGAACAAATACAAATTATTCAGTGCCTATGAAGATCAAGCAAATCCCGGAAAATATTTTGCTGAATATACCCACTATCATAGATTCCATAAGGCTGTCATTGATTTCATTTTTCATACAGATAATTTGAAAGTGAAAGCTGTGAGAGAAATGCCTTCAAGAGCTGATTTGGGAGATCATGCACCAAATCAATTCTACCCTTCTGATCATTTAAGGATTGAAGCAATATTAGCTTTAAAAAATACAATGAAGCATCATTTAATATAATTCCCAATAATAAAATCTATACAAAAAAAATTTTTTAGTTTCATTTCTTAGTGAAAGAAAAAAAATTTAACAATCAAATCTGAAATATTTTGATTTTTTTTTTAAAACTTTGTTTTTTTAAAAATGCCAAGTTTTTATTTCTTTCGCTCTTTATTTTCAATAATTATATTGTTTTTTCATCGATTTTGTCTCTTTTTTTTTTATTTTTTTTTAGTAATTTAAATAATTTAAACTTTTTTTCGAAATTAATCATATTTTTTTGGATATTTAAACAAGGATTTAAAAACTTTATCATATTTCATTAAAAAGTAATATCGAATCCCTAATCAGAAAATTCAACACCTTTGTTCGCAAATAATATATAAATTAAACTAAAAAAATTTTCCAATGAATGAAGAAGTGAAATATGAAAAAACTTCCGAGACATTCCCATTATTCAAAAAGGATAAGCCTGAATATCAGTTCTTAGATCCAAAAGAGATCGATTCCAACCCCAATTATCATAGAAAACTCATCGTTCTTGATAAGGAGCAAGAAGAGGCTAATGTAGAACTACTGAAAATTTGCAGTTATAATATTTTAGCGTCCGAATTCCTCTTCAAATGGGCTTATGGTGTAGAAACACAATATGCCGAATTCAACTATCGGTCTCTTAATGTCTTAAAAGAGCTGGAATTTTATGATTCCGACATTTTGTGTTTGCAGGAAGTCGATAACTATGATGAATTTTATCGTGAAAAGTTGGCAAAATTAGGTTATGATACAATCTTCAAAATGAAAGCTAAGGTTGGTAGATATTGGTTGTTACCAGGTGTTGGATCAGTCTTGGCCTATAAGACAGATAAATATGAATTAGTCGAGCAGAAATCTTTGATCTACGATAATTTTGATAAAGACATCACTAACACAGGCATTGAAGGTATTTTTGCGCTATTAAAAAACAAGAAAACTGGGAATCTGTTTTTGGTTTCAAGTACTCATACTCATTGGAATTCATCTGATGATTTTGTGCAATATGGTCAAATTGCGTGTCTAATGCATCACATTAACGAACTTTTAATGGCGAAACAATTGCAGCATGTTCCGATAATAGTCTGCGGGGACTTCAATGTAAAAACACAGTCTAATGTTATCAGATTTATGAAACAAGAAAAACCGAATATTGAAAATGCAAGGTCTTCTTGCTTTTGTAAAACCCCTAAAGAAAAAGTGCTGAGTTTGTGGGAGAAATATCCAAACAAATACAAATTATTCAGTGCCTATGAAGATCAAACAAATCCCGGAAAATATTTTGCTGAATATACCCACTATCATAGATTCCATAAGGCTGTCATTGATTTCATTTTTCATACAGATAATTTGAAAGTGAAAGCTGTAAGAGAAATGCCTTCAAGAGCTGATTTGGGAGATCGTGCGCCAAATCAATTCTACCCTTCTGATCATTTAAGGATTGAAGCAATATTAGCTTTAAAAAATACATTGAATTATATATGAAAAAAACTTTTTTATATAATTCAATAAAATTCCAAAAACATTAAATTGATAAAACAGGAAAAAAAGAAGAATTGGAAAGAAAAAAAAAATTTTAAATCAAAAAATCTTTTTGATTTTTTTAAAATTAACGGTCTTCTTTTTTCTTAAAATAATTTTAAAAATATTCAAAATATTTTTTGTTTTAATTGGTTGAAATTTTAAAATAAACTATGTATTTTATTATCAATATCCATCCATCTATCGATGAAGAATCATCACATTTAGATGAGATCGTCCTAAAATAAATATGTTTTAATAAAAAGATATTAATTACGAATGGGTTTCCACTTGATTTCTTCGGTCCTGGATTAAAACCTCCTTGTTGCATCATATTTAAATTCATAGAAGCATTACCAAAGTTCTGGTTAGAAAAACCACCCATTCCTAAATTTTGATTCAGATTTTGGTTCATATTCTGTGCATTTGGATTTTGATTTATGTTCGGATTTTGGATGGAATTAAAATTCTGTCCCATATTCACTTTCATGCTTGAATTTTGCCCCATATTTGTATTTTGTCCGAAATTCTGATTAGCTATATTTTGATTTTGCATCATATTTGGGTTTTGGCTCATATTGATATTCGGATTCTGATTGATATTTGGCACAATTGAATTTTGGTTAATATTCTGTGCATTTTGGTTCATATTATTATTTTGGTTCATATTAATATTTGGCTTATTTTGGTTAAACGAGCTTACTTGTACCATGGATCCCATATTATTATCATGGTTCATATTCTGGAATTGGGAAGTAACATTTGACATATTTTGTTGGGGTATATTGATATTTTGTGACGAATTGGTTTGGAAACCCATGTTATTATTGCCAAAATTACCAAAAGTGTTATCTATTATTGGTTTTTTTTGAATAGATCGTGAAAAATTGTTGAAATCACCAAAATCCATGTTTTGGCTCTGGAAGTTTTGATTCCCTTGGAAACACTGGTTGCCTTGATTTGGATTCTGCTGGAAGCTATTGTTTCTGAAGGAGCTTTGATTCTGGAAATTTCCCATATTGTCAAAGTTTGAGAAATTATTGAAATTATTTTGGTTTTGGTTTTGGTTTTGAAGCTGGTTGGGATTTTGATTTTGAGAAAACCCTGAGAAATTCTGAATATTTTGAAAATTTGAATTCACGGACATTCTTTGGTTATCGGCGAAGTTATTTCCCCAATTAGCGAAACTGGTGTCTCCTCTTGAATTAAAAAAATCATGAAAAAGAAAACAAAAATTTTTTAATTTTTTTATAAAAAAAATAAAAACCTGGAAACTAGGAAACTCTCTTGAAGAACTGAAGTGTTCAACACAGGGGCATTTTTATCTTTGGGTTTTGGATCTGTATTATCATTTTTTTTTTTCAAAAAAAATTGATATAAAATAAAATGAAATTGATACCCGGGCTAATAGTGGATTCCCTTTTGGATTTGTTATTTTCATTGGGATTGGGTTCTTCATCTGACTCTTCATCTTTCTCCTTTTTTTTCTTGAGTTCATCATCGTACTTAGTTTTGTATAATTCTTATTTAATTTTTATTTTCTTTAGTAGTATTACTTCCTGTTTTAATTTCTGCATATCTGTGTCTATTTTTTCCAAAGGCTGAAATGCTGTTACCAATTTATCTAGGGAATCATGTTGAGAATTGATGAGCTATAGGAATTTAATTATTTTTTTCATAATAAATCGTTTTTCTTACTTTAAGCACAACTGGGTTCAATAAATTAAATCGGTTTTCAAGAATTTTTTGAACTTGAGCAAGAGCATCATTTAAAGTCTTTTCATATTTATTTTTGGAGTCTTCATATTTTTTTTCATTCTAAATTTAAAATTAAAACTTATTTTCTTTATTTATTTTTTTTTACTCGTTGCATTTTTTCTATCTCTTTGGCCGTTTCGATTTGGTTTTTTTGAGCCTTTTGGATTCTGGCTTGTCTCAATTTGTCAACCTTCCTTGTGTAGTGGTCATATTTCCTCCTTTCTTCTTCATAATTTTTGAAAGATACCTTCAAATGTTCAAAACCCACAAACCACTCCTTGAAATTATTTTGCAATCCCTGTATTGTTTTGGCCTATTTAAAAATTTAATGATTTTTTTGGGTCTCTTCTCACCATATCTTTTAACACTTCCTGCACTGATGTGAAAGCATCGCTTATTTGAAGTGCTATCAATCTAAAAGGGCAAGATTTGTCATAAACCTTGCCGACCTCTTCAGAGAAGCATCTTGAAAATGATGAAATCGCTAGTTTGTAATTATTGCTTTTTTTCAACCATTAAAATGTTTCTTACTTGTCAAAGAAGCTCCTAACCCCATTACCATGTTTTTGATGTTTCTCATATTTATTTCTAGATTCATAATTTGTTCTTTTTTCTTTTCGAATCGGGTGTCTTTGGTCTTGTGAGCTCCCAAGAACTCTTCCACCTTAGTTTTTATTTAAAAAGAGGTTTCTTGATAAGACAATACTTTGATCTTTTGTTTAGAAATGAAGGATGACATTAGAAAAAAAGTTTTGATGAATTTTATAGTAATATTTAAAAATTGTTTAATTTTTTTTTTTTTAATTTTTTTTTTTTTTTTTTTTTTTGTAGGTCATCCTACTACGGAAATAGATTTAGCACTAAAAATTTTTAATAATTTTATCTCTGAACTGATTTTTCAACTTTTATTTGAATTTCATCTCTGTCGTTGAAAAAATCCTCTCTTAAAACTTTATTGGCATAATATCTGTGGAAAAACAGATTTATTTTTTATACTGTTTCAAAAATTGAATTTTACCTCAGATAGAGTGAATTTTTTTCATGTGGGTCACAAGGATTATAAAACCCAAAGAGATGTTTTTTAGAATTTCCATATAATGTTAAATTAGAATCAATTACTTGAAATCTGAGAGGGATTGTCACATCGATGATTTTTTTCTTTTTTTGTTGGTTTTGCTCCAAAAATGTTATTTTGTCTTGCACGAAAACTAATTCATCAATAATTTGAGAGCTTCCATAATATGCTTCAATTATTACGAGTCCATTGTTTTTGCATTCATTCACATATAATTCAGCAGCTTTTTTTTGTATAAGGCGAATTTCGACCTCACGTTTCAATTGTTTATCCAGGAAATTTTTTTGGATATCTTGATTTTTTTTTTGCTTTTGTTTAAAATAGCTAGACGCCAATAAAAAGGCAAGCCCTGAAAAAATAACGACTGAAGTTCCAATTAATTTGCCTCTTTGACTCGAAATAAACAAATTGTCTAGATTTGAAATGAAAAATGGAATTTCTAATTTGAAACTTTTCTTTTTAAATCTACAAGAAAAAATTGATTCGAAAAATATTGTAAAATTTAGAACCCTAAATTACAAACTAATGTTTTGTTGTGGTAAATGTCGCAACTTAAAATTCCTCTCCAAAGTTTGAAGAGCTTTACGCTTAAACTCATATTGATTTTGGAATAAATTTCAGACATATAACCATAAATCTTATAAATTTTATGGAAAGATTTTTTTTTATATAAAACAAACCTTGCTTTTTATTCCCAAAAAATTTGATCTTGTCTTAAAACCAGCTTTGATATTTGGGGTAATATAAACAGTGCTAAATAAATTTGAAAGAGCTGTTTAAATGGAATATGTACTTCACTCGGTTGACCTCAGGATTTATAAAAAATTTAAAGTTGGTTAAGTTTCGAAAATATTTCCATCCTATTTCCTCTTTGCTGCCAATATTAAAATAGAAGAGATCTTAAATTAAAAATCAAAATTAAAACAAAAAAAAAATAAATCAAACGATTTTGATGTCTCTTTATCCAGAAAGACATAATTTCCTTCTGAAGAAAGTTCACCTTTTTTATATTAATGTCCACTCCAACCACTTGCTTATCCTTAATGGGTTTTTCCAAAGATATAAAATAACCATTTTGTTTTCCAAGGCTGATTCCATTCTATTAAAAAAAATATTTAAAAATTAAAAAAAATCTTTTTCCTTTATCACCTTGATTTTTATGTCTGAAATGTTATATGCGGCATAGACGTCAAAGACATAAAACAAATATTCATTTTTCGTGAAAAGAGAAGCATCCAAATTCAAATCACAGTTAGAACTTAAGGGTATTGTCAAATGTTGATAAAAATCAAGGTTATTGTTAGCGAAAAACAGATTATCTGTTAGTTCTTTTTTTTCAAAATTGGGCAAGTTTATTATTTTAGGCTCAACAAAGGTCAGGATATTTTCTTTTTCAAATTTGTCGGTCAAAGTAAAAATCTCCTGAGCTCCTAAATATAGCTTTGGCCGAAATTTGATGAAGGTGATTATTTGATAATGTGAAAGGCTTTTTGACAATCTTCTTAAAAAACTTTGTCTGCTTTTCCGCTTGGCATTTTTTTTCAAAGTCTTTAAATTATCATTAAACTTTTCAAAATAATGATATCTTTCGATTTCACCATTTTTTTGAGAGAAATCCATTTTTTGTTTATTTATTTGTTTTTTTTCTAAATTTTTTTTTTCTTGTTCAAAACTTGTTTTTTAAAAAAAATAGCTGAAGAAAATTAATTTTTTGTTTTTCTGTTTATGGAATTCAATAGTGTTTTTTTTTTATCTTTCAATTCAATATATTTTTTTTTGAATTATTCCGATCTCAAAAGGTATCTTTTCTTCATTTAAGAGTTTGATTTCCAGAATTTCCTATAATTTTTTAAAATTCCATCTAGATACAAACATTATGTCAGAATTCTTCTTCAATCTAAAGCAGTGTCTTAGCTCTAAAAGCTCCAAACCAACTTTCACCAATTTCAACTCAAATCCATTCCTACCAAACACTCAATCATATTCAGCATCCACTCTTTCTGCTGAAGAAGACAACAAGTTATTGAAATTACTGGTTTTAGAATCCTTTAAAGTTCCTCCTTGTACAATCAAACAGAACCACAATCACAAGCAATGTCAGTATTACCATTATCCAAAGGATAGAAAACGTCAGGGAGAGTTTTATAGTACCGACTTATGCGAATATATTGAGAGGAACCAATTTTGTCCCTTCGGAGATAAATGCTTGAAGAGTCATTCCGGAGTGGAACAATTATACAGGAAGGAAAAATATAAAATGAAGTTCTGTTCACAATATCCTAGTGGCCTGCAAAATTGTGAATATGGAGAGTTTTGTTCATTTGCACACTCTGAAGAAGAACTTTTGATTGATCTGTTGCATCGAATGGAAAAAAATGAGGATTTCTTCATTTTCAAGTTCAAAACGGTGATGTGTCCCTTTAATTCTATTCCACATGATAAAGCGCAATGTGTTTATGCTCATAATTGGCAGGATTTTAGAAGAAAACCCAATCTAGTTCAATATGATCCAATTCCTTGCGCCTTTTGGAAACCAAATGATTTTTTAACTATTTACAATCTGGGATGTCCAAATGGGTCAAATTGTTCTAAATGTCATGGATGGAAGGAATTAGATTATCATCCGTTGGTTTATAAGACCAAGTTTTGTCCTAATGGAGCAAAATGCCATAGAACATTCGAATGTTCTTATTTCCATAACGAGAACGAAAAAAGGTCATACTAAAATAACCGATTTTGTTTTATTGTTAAATTTAGAATTATTGATCTCAAGATCCAAATGGGCATGTTTAGATATTCTTCGAGGAACGTATTTGCAGAAAACAAATCCAGAAGCACAGAAAACAAAGGCAAGATATATATATATTGTTGTTTTAATTTTTTGTTTTAAATTTCAGAATATAAATTTGAACTGGCCAAAAAAAATTCCTTATGTTTCTTGATGGAAACAGATCATTCTCCTTTTTCTTGCATTGGGAAAAGTGAAACCAGAATACCTTCATCAAGTGCTGGATCTTATAAACATTTGGATTTCTCAATGCCTGGTTTAAATTTTGCTTAATTTCATTTAATCTTAAGAAAAAATCCGTATAGATAGACATAAAATGACCTATTCTGTAAGAATCAACAATGGCCCAGCTGATATGTAAATATTATTATTTTCCCCTTGTTCATAAAACCTCTTTTAGGGAAATAAATGAATTCAACGAGTTCGATCAAATTTCTTCAAGTCTCAATGAAATTTATCTCGGGGATGATGTAATTTTTTGAATTTTTTCAAAGGTTAATTTTTTTGTAAGAATGATGACAAACACATGAAAAAAAATTTTGAAAATGGAAAATCAAATGAATAAATGAACATCTGCGTGTACTTATTTATATTAGAAAAATTTTAAAGTAGTGTTGCATGTTTTTTTTTTTCTAATGGAGAGTAATATTTTGCCTAACAAAATTATTTGACGTTCTTAATAATTTATAGACTTTCGAAAAAAGCTTAAAATTTTAGATTTTTTTTAAAAAAAATTTTTATTTTTTTTTGAAAAAAAATGCTTTTGCTTTCAAAAACAATGTATTTTTCCTTCTTTTTTTAATAAAAATTGACTTGTTTTAACATAATTAATAAAAACAAAAATTGTAAATAAATTAATGAAGCAAAAAACCTATTAATTTTGCTTTTTAAGAATTTCTTTATTAGATTCGCACTCTTGAATTTTGTTCAAAACATTCGCGAGCATTGATTCGATAATTTCTTTTTTTTTATTTAAAAACGACATTCTTTCCAATTTTTCATCCTTTTGCTCTAATTGTTCTTCCTCCATCTTGAACATATTCATTCTGCCTTGTTCGTTTTCATTTTTTAAATTAGAAAAGCCTTCGAATTCATTATAATTTATAGGATTTTCGCGATTTTTATCATATAAAAAGAAATCCAGCTCATTTTCTTCGGGAGCATTAAACAGGAATTTCGTTCCTAAATTATTCACAAATTGGTTTTCTGGTTTTCCCTGTTCCTGTTGTTGCAGATTTTCCAAATTGAATGTATATTCAGTGGACATTTCTTTTTCTTTACTTATTAGAAGGTTTCCCAAAGCCAGAGGATTATGTTCCATAGGATTATGTTCTTCTAATGGCTTATCTTTCAATATTTCCATTTTCTTTGATTCAGGATCCTTTTTTGTCTCGCTTTTGCATAAAAGAAGGTCGAACTTGCTTTGAATATCCGCCATTTCAATGTTTGTATTTTTTTTTTCATCCTCCACAATAAATTCATCTTTTTTTTCTTCCTCAAGTGCTGGCATTTTATCCCCTTCCACAACTTGCCCATATTTCTTTTTGATATAAGAATAAAACCGATTCTTTATCATATTTTCAGGTCGCCCTTGGAAACTTTTGGAAATTTCTCTCCATTTAGGACCTAATTCCTTATACATTTTGAGTATCTTTTGATCCTCCTCCTCCTTGAACTTGGTTCTATCAATTTTGGGGTCAAGCTTATTAATGTATCTTTCCCGAACTTGTTTGCCTGTCCTGCCTTCAATAATACTTGAAATCAAGCTCCAATTGCATCCGAACTTTTGAGTCAAATCAGCTAGCAATTTGTCCTCATCCTTGGTCCATGGTTGCCTATTTTTATAAGGTTGGATCCTTTTCCATCTTTGGGAACATTGAGAACTGGTTCTTCCTGGAATAGTCTTGCAAATTTCCTTCCAATTTTTGGCTGAATGCTGTTCAACTGCTTTTTTTAACAGGTCGTCTTCTAATGAAGACCAGGCAATCCCTTTTTTTTTGGATTCGTTGGATAAAAGATTTTTAGGGAAATTGAGGACGGATTTTGATGGGGAAAAAAGTAAAGGTGAATGACTTTCATAATCTCGTAAACTGGGTTCGGACTGATTTTGAAGAAGCTTTGTTGAGGACTCGGTTTCAGAAAGCTTGATTTTTTTTGTGGGTTGAGAAGAAAAGAATTGGCTTGGAGAATCCATGTGAAGAATAAGAACTAATATTAATAATAGAGAGAGATAAAAAAAAACAGACTAAAGTTCAACTTGTTTATATTAATTTTAGGGCAAAAAAGGACATTTTATACAAAAAAACTTAAAATAATCAGTGCAAAATCAGAAAAATAATATAAAAAGCTCTAAAAAAACAGAAATTAATTTCTTTTATTTTGTTTTGGATTTTTTTTTTGAAGTTTTCATGATGATATTTTTTTTCTCTCCTTTTGCAAAAAATATTTGAAGTTCTTGGATTCCAAATTAAAAAAAAATTCAAAAGCATCAACAACAAAAAATGTATTATCAATGGATTCAGTTTTTTCATCCTCAATTATCATATTTTCTTATCTATAATATCTCTGAAAATTATTATCAAACTTCCATAATGTTTTAATTTTGTTACCCGAACAAAAGCTTAATGAGCCTCATTATTGAAATATAAATATATTTATTGAAAAATCCCAACTTTATATTTTCATATTTCATATTTAATGGAAAAAAATATTTTTTTCATGACTTTATTATTGGAAATCTTGTTTTTTTTTCAGAGAAAAAATGTTTTTGAGAAAGCAAAAGAACTATAAAATGTCTGAAACTAATTTTCAGCAATTAAAGAGTTGAAAGTAGTATGAATTAAAAAAAAAGAAACAATCCTTAAAAAATTATTGTAATTTATATTCTTTTTTCATAATGTTAAAACATTATTTATCAAATAATCTTCATTTTTCTTCCAAATTTTTATGACTACAGCTGATTTCCTTCAATTTTTTAATTTCAATCTTCAAATTTAAGAATTCTTGCTTTTCCCACTCTAGTCTGTCATTCAATTTCTTGGTTTCCAGATAATTTTCTTGCTTCAGCAATTTAACTTCAAGTTGTTGTTGTTCCTTCAGATTTTTGTTTTCTAATTTGAGATCAGATTTTTCTTCTTGGCCTTTTTCCTTTAGCTTTTTGTTTTCTCTCTTTAGATTCTGATTGTCTTCTTTGAGATAATTGTTTTTTTTCTCTAGATCAGCCAAAAGTTTCTTTAGCAATCCAAGATCTGGATAACTTGTTTCTGCTTCATTTTTTTTAGGAAAAACAACAGTTCTTGGATTTTCAGAAAGAGACCTTTTATTGTCCTCTTTTTTTCGAAACATTCTCGCATCCTCCATTATGCCTGAAGAACTTTCAGAAACATACCCCATCGAAGTGTTATCGTTTGGAATTGGGGACGAATTTCTATAGAAGTTACGAAATTCTTCAGAGACTTCGGGTCTATGAGCCAATTTTTTTTAAAATCTTTTGTTAACTTATCTTTAAACTTTTTCACAATTTTCTTCGGCCACCAAAATAAGCATATATGAGATCCTTCTCCGAATATCCTCATTACAGTGCTGCTTCTTTCATGGTTGGTGTTATTAAGGGAATATTAAATAGTTCTGGATTAGAAGCAGCAGTAGCAGTGACTTATCAAACTTTATCATTTGAAGAGAAAAATAAGAAAGAAAAAGCCTTTACCCACAAACTGTAGTTCGCGATTAGTGTAATAGCATGAGAAAATTTTCAAAAAATGAGGGAAGAAGACTTAAATAAAGAAAAATAGGTCCTTCTAAACAAATATAAAAAAAACTGTTGACTGTTTTTTAATTTATTAGAAAATAACTAAATATTATAAAAATAAAAATGGAACAAATATCCAAAAAGTTCTACCTAATTTCTTCAAAACTGTCTTTGCACCATACCTCAAGGCTTTTATTCCTACCTATCATCTCTGGAT
>Ga0302186_10001642_pt1 | contig 18237 bp, 21 predicted proteins | sample II_Bog_E1_2_FD_198782 | JGI IMG/M metagenome (GOLD analysis project Ga0302186, IMG submission 198782) | Peat permafrost microbial communities from Stordalen Mire near Abisko, Sweden - II_Bog_E1_1 | ecosystem: Environmental > Terrestrial > Soil > Wetlands > Peat | place: Sweden: Abisko...
TTACCCACAAAACAATTTTTCTGAAATTTTTCTAACATTAAATATTCATCATAATTTAAAATATTTCATGATAATTTTTTTAGAACTCAAAATTAGTTAAACTAATTTTTTTTTCCTTAAAGTGTCCAGTCGTCATTTTTCCAACATAAAAACTTTAGATAGAACCGCATTTCTTTATAAAGCACACCCCAATTTTGATTTTGGTGGATTTCTCTAAAGATATTTCTGCACTTTTGCTTTTCCATAATTGTGTCCGCATAGAAGAAAACCATCAGGAAAATTGCTACGATATATGAGATGTTTTCGTCGAAAAAATTCATGATTCCTGAGATTATTACAATGATTCCGTAATAGAAAAAAAACACAAAACGAGCTTGATAAAATTCTTCCTGGAGCTTCTTCTTTCTTTAATTTGCTGGGATTAGTGGAATATCTTCACCCATATTTCCAAACTGGAAATCGATTATATTTTGAGTTGTTATTTGTGAAATTACGATTTGTGAAATTTATTATTTTTTGCGATTTAAACGATCTTAAGCAAAAAAAATATAAATTATTTAGAGCTTGATACAATGAAGGAATTCCGATAAAAATTTATATTTATATATTCAATATTTTTCTCGCATAATGAACAAAATATTCCTTTAAATTTGGCAATATATTCATATATAATTAATTTTATTTAAGGTTTCCTTTGACATCTTTCAAATTTCTCATTTTCTGCATAACCTCAACAGGATCATTCGATTGGAATTTCTCCATAATTTTTGAATTTCTGCATCTCATAAACACATTCATCTCCATTTCTTCTCCTACACTTCCTGGAACAGTGAACCCTCCCTGACTTCTTACTTCCACAGCCCATTTTAATTTTTTCTCTATAGCTTCATTTTCCCATTCGACTCCCAGAGCCCATTCAAGATTACTCACTGTATACTCATGTCCACAAAAAATGTTGGTATCTTTTGGTAAAGAAGCTATTAAATCGAAATTCTCCAACATTTCCTTTGCAGTTCCTTCAAAAAATCTCCCACAACCACCCAAAAACAAAGTATCTCCTGTAAACAAAGCTCGGTCAATATCTCCTTTTTCATTGATTCCCTCCAAACTATAAAGCACATGCCCTCTTGTATGGCAAGGGGCCAAATACACAGTCATTTTGATGTCTTTGGTTATTTGGAAAACTGTAGTTTCTTTTATTGGAATTGTCACATAATTTAAGTTTTCAAGAGCACCAGCATAAATTTCTATTTTTTTGGAAGTTCCTTGCTCTTTTTGTTGTTCATTTAGGTAAGTCATTAGCTCTTGAGCTCCTCCTGTGTGATCCCAATGCTTATGAGTCAATAAAATATGTGTGATGCTGATTTTTGAGAAATTCTTTGATAGGTAATCTATGAGAGGTTTTCCTTCACTGGGGTCGACGAGCATAGCCTCGTTTGCATCAGCTCCATGAATCAAATAAGAATAATTGTCAGAAAGCAATGGAATTGGATAGACTTTCATTTTTAGGGAAGATTTTAAATGGGACTGATATAAAAATTTTTGAACGTGTTTTATTCTGTGCATAAGATTTTTTTTGAATTTCACAATTAAATAAAATTTTTTTTTACAAAGAAATCAAAATTTTTTTTGCCAAAATCAAGAATTTCTTTAATTAATAATTATTAAAACCAAGAAGAAAATGGTCAACAACACCAGAATTAAAACAATCCTTTTCATAAAATAGCTGAAAATTGTTTGGTTTTTGAGTATATCACACACTTTATTTGGGGAAAAAATGAAAACCTCTGGTTTGTATAAGAGATCAAAAAAACGTGAATTCAAAGGCTCAATGAACCCATGCAAATGGAGGTGATTTACTCTAACCAAAGGGGGATAATGAAAGCCAAGCCTAATAACATTAAATTACAACAATCTTATGAAAATGAAAACCGATATTTTGCTGATCCATTTTTATCCAATTCACCTAAAACAGATAATGCTTTTTTCTTCATGAGAAAAACCAGGGGAATATGATTTTTATCTAAAGTAAGAATGTTCTTGATGTGTTCCTTTGGACAAATTAAAATATGTTCTTTTGAGGAAGCTTTGTGAATGTCATGAAAAATGAAAATAAAATCATCTTCGTAAAGGATTTTCTCCTTTTCGGTTTTCAATGTACAAAAGCGGCAATCAGACATAAATAAAATTTGATTTTTCTGTGATTTTGCAAAAATTATTTTTATGTTTTGAAATCAAATTTTGAAAAAAATTTCCTTATTTTTTTAAATGAATCGTGTGAACAGTGAACAAATTTGCGTAATATATTCAAAATAGTTTATTTGAAAGTTTTTTGAAATCTAAAATATAAAATTAAAGAAACTTCAAAATTCCAACTCTAAATACACAAAGAAACCCAATGAAAAGTCTATTGACTCCTGAGGATTTGAAACAACAAGTTATTCTCAAAAAAAAAGGTTTTCTTATTTAACAACACCAAATTATTATACCATTTTCTTAGATGAAGTTTATTTTTTGATTCTAAACAAACCAGGAAATACTTTTTCCACAGATTTCATCCGTAAAATCAATGCCAAGCTTGACGAAGTAGAGAATTCTGAAGGTCCAGCTTGTTTGGTCACAGTTTCAACTGATCCAAAATCCTATTCGACAGGCTTGGATTTACAGTAATCGATATTTAAATCAAAAGATTAAAAATGAAAATTAAAGATTTTTAATGGGGATGACCAAGCCAGACATTCACAACTTTTTGTTGGAAGTCATCAGAATGTTCGGCAGATTTACAGCATTTCCAATCCCTACAGTAAATGTTTCTATTTTTTCAAGAAGTAATTTAGTAATTTAAAGGTGGCGATCCTCAATGGTCATGCATTTGCAGGTGGTTGCATGCTTTCTTTATCCCATGATTATCGAATTATGAAGTATTATATTATTTTAAATTAAGAATCTGATGAAATTTGTGTTCTAGCACTAAAAGAGGTTTCATGTGCATGAATGAAGTTGAATTAGGCTTCCCTTTGCCACCAGGAATGAACGCAATTTGCCAGTATCCATGATAAAATTAAATATATATATATTAATAATGTGAATTCTTCAGACATAAGGTCAGCCCACAAACTGCCAGAGATTTGATTTTAACAGCAAAACGATATGATGGTCCTTCTGCTTTGAAAGCTGGATTAGTTGATGCCATTGCGGATCCTGAAGAATTGTTTGAAAAAGGAATGAAAATGGCAGCTGAATTAAGCAAATTTGGATCAGATCGCAAAAATTTCAAAAAGCTAAAAGAAGAACTCTATAAAACCACCATTGACCATTGCTTTAATAAAGGATTGTCCGTGGGAATTAGAGTGGGACCTTTTTCATTTTGATTAGAAATTTATTTTGCTATTTTTTAGGCTGAAGACGGTCCAGCAATTACTCCAAAGCTCTAAATTTGTTGGAAATAAAAATTTCAATTTTAAAAATATTAAAAAATAAGGAGAAAAAAAAATCAAAATATTTTTTTATTTCAAAAAATATTTTTTGGAATTGTGATTTGTTTTTTTCGAGTAAAAGATTTTTCCTTTTCAGTTTTGAGAGTGCAAATAAATATGCACATAATTACCATTTTATCTGTGTTTTTGTGAAAATTATTTTTATTTTTGGAAATTAAAATTTTGAAAGTTTCCTTATATTTTTCAATGCTAAATGAGCAAATTTGAGAATTATTTTGCAAAGTGGTTTAATTAAAAAGTTTTTGAAATACAAAATATAAAAATCAAAGAAACTAAAACGCAATGAAAAGTCTCTTGAATTCTGAGGATTTGAAACAACAAGTTATTCTCAAAAAAAGAGGTTCTCTTTATTTAACAACACAACATTATAATATCTTTTTCTCAGATGAAGTTTATGTATTGGTTCTAAACAAACCAGGAAATAGTTTTTCCACAGATTTCATTCGTAAAATCAATGATAAGCTGGATGAAGTGGAGAATTCTGACGGTCCAGCTTGTTTGGTCACAGTCTCAACTGATCTAAAATGCTATTCTACAGGCTTGGACTTACGGTAATTATATTTCAAACAAATGATTAAAAATGAGATTAAGATCGTTAGTAATTTATAATTTAAAGGTGGCAATTCTCAATGGTCATGCATTTGCTGGAGGTTGCATTTTTTCTTTATCTCATGATTATCGAATTATGAAGTCTTTTTACCATTTTAAAATTAAAAATCTTATGAATTTTGTCTTCTAGCACTAAAAAAGGCTTCATATGCATGAATGAAGTTGAATTAGGTTTCCCTTTGCCACCAGGACTGAATGCAGTTTGCCAGTATCCAATATAAATTAACTATATATATATATATTTTAATAATGTGAAATTTTGCAGACATAAGATCAGCCCACAAACTGCCAGAGATTTGATTTTAACAGCAAAACGATATGATGGTCCTTCTGCTTTGAAAGCTGGAATAGTTGATGCTGTTGCAGATCCTGAAGAATTGTTTGAAAAAGGAATGAAAATGGCAGCTGAATTAAGCAAGTTTGGATTAGATCGCAAAAATTTTAAAAAACTAAAAGAAGAACTTTATAAAACCACCATTGACCATTGCTTTAATAAAGGACTGTCTGTGGGAATTAGAGTGGGACCTTTTTCATTTTGATTATAAATTTATTTTGCTATTTTTTTAGGCTGAAGACGGTCCAGCAATTACTCCAAAGTTATAAATTTCGGAGCAGAGTTGGGAAAAACAAAATAAATAAAAATTGCAATTAAATTTAAAAAATACAACAAAGCAACTTGGCAAAGTTGATTTTTAACCATAATGAAAAAAATGATCTTTTCATATAAATTTCAATTTTTAAAAAATAATTTTTTCCCCAAAATTTTTTTTTTTTTTAATAATAGGAAAGTTATTTTCGAGACTTGGAAAATGGTCGACATAAAAAAATATATAAAAAAATTTTATCATCAAAAAAATAACAAAATATTTTTTTTATTGAAGTAAATAAAACTTATAAGTTTTTAATCCGGATTTTATTTCTCCTAATTTTTTTTATTATTCAAGATAAAAATACATCAATTTTTAAAATGCTTTGAGTAAAACATTATCAGATTTTACTATAAAATAATTTCGGCGGTTTTTTCATTTTAAGAATTTTCAATCAACCCGTAAAATTAAGAAAAATTCGTTTCAAGAAATAAATTTTCTTAATAAAATATCTCAAAAACCATGGATTTTAATGGATCTGTCAACTCCGAAGCGATTTCTGAATTATTTCGTTTATTTTCCCTGATGATCCATGAAGAAGCTTATCTAGAGGATCAGAAGGCAATCCTTTCAGAAAACACTTCATTTTATCCAGAAACAGCATTTGCATATTTAAAAAATTACCAAAGTTTCATAAACCATTCAATTTCCCGTGAAAGAGACGGAAGCCAATCAGTGAACATATTTGACCCCAGTTTCTTGAGTCAAACTCCGATCGAAGTAACAGAAAAAAAATTCATTGCCTTTGAAAATTTATTGGCTTTATTGAAATTTAATGATTGTAATGAGGAAAATTTAGCGGATCTTGAATCCTTTAAAAGTTTCTTTTTTCCTTCCAACGACAAGGGTCTTGATTATCAGAGTTTCCTTAGTTTATTTTTGCCGTATTCAAATAGAAATGCCAAAAAAAACTGCCTGAAAAGAAAAATCCTCTATGAAGTGAAAACTTTAGAATCGATGAATTTGGACTTGAAGCTTCAGAACCTGATGGCTCAAATCCTGGAAGATGAAATTCAGCTGTTTAAGCGAATGGAGGATATAAAGATAAAATTGGCGAATGAGTTACATTGGGACCCCGTTGAGGCTTTTAATAATCTGGACCAGAGTTCTTTGACGTATTTAGATATAGCATCTTTGGAGCGTTTTTTCCAGAATTTCGGAGAGAAATTTTCATCGAAAGACTTTCAATTTCTCCTGAAAAGAATAAACAAGAATTCTGAAGCTGAATACATTTATTTTGAGGATTTCAAACGACTCGTCTTGCCTTTCAAGACATTTTACACTCAATTTGATAAGGTTCAAAGCTCCCAAACACAAATTTTTACCAAAAGTCAAGTGATGATGGAAAGAGTTGACCCAGCGATTAATGATGATAAATATTTAATTTTGAAATCTACTTTCAGAGGAGATAATAATGCTTCCAGACTCTCACAAATGAACAGTCCCTCCAAAATAAGACAAGCTGTGTTCGATGAAAATGCCTTGGATCAAAGTAAACAATTGGTGTTTTCCACAACCCAGAATTCTAAATATATCAGCAAAGCCAGACCAAACGTTTCAGTGTCTAATGTGTTAAATGCCTCGCAAAAACCAGTACAGAACCCAGCAGCACATAGTACCTTATATGTTTCGAAGAATGATGGGGTGGCTGGGAAAAACATGATGTATTCAAGATTACCACCTAATAAAATTATCCAGGATCTTTATGGAGAACATAAATTCACTAATTTGGCCATGAATGTTCATACTCCTGTCAAAGATTTCCCTTTTCCCAATGATCAACCCACATATAATAGTCAACAAATACAAAAATTTGAAGCATTAGTGAACCCAACGACAAATTTTGACAATGAGAAACTTCTGAAAGCCAAAATGCATGAGAAGAATATCTACACTCCAATAAGACAAAATCCTCAATTGCTTCTTTCCCTTAATAATGAGGCTGCAATCAAAAGTCAACAGTTTGGATCTCCGTTGCTTTATTCAAGAGCCAAAAAACCTATGTTTTATTCTAATACAAAGGAAATGCAAAGTTCCAACATTAATAACAGTCAAAGAATATTGCCGCAAAGTGGGAATATGCAACAATCTCTAAATATTGTTCTAAATCAATCACTACATGTATCTCCGCAAATTCAAAGAAAAATCTTCGATGGCAAAGAAATGCAACAAAGCAAGATTTTATCTGCAAGCATCCCTGGAAACCTAAGTTTCAACAAAAGCATTGGTATATTGAATGAACCAGAAATGGCGAGAAAACAAATGGTGGAAAATGATCAGAAAGGAAACATCTCAAAACCCACACCTCACTTATTAATTTAAGAATTTAAAAACGATTAAATTTTAATACATTGAAAAAAAATTGATTTTGATTGTATGAGAAAAAAAAGAAAAAAAAATTCCTTCATATTTTTTTTAGAAACCAACTAATATGATTTTAATGAGTGGTTAAATTTTATACTTTGAAAAAAATTGAATTGATTTTGATTCTAGTATGAGAATTCATATTTGTTTTTTTTAGCATAAAACCTCAAAAAAATTAAAAAATATATTGAAATAATTTTTAATTTTTGGTTTATAATGCTGAAATCCAAATCCTTCAAATTTTTGTTCAAAAGCACGTTTTTTTTCAGCTCAACAAAAAAAATTCGGTTCACCTTCATCAATAAAGACAATTCCACAATGGAAGTTGAAGGGGATATAGGGAAAAGTGTTTTGGATGTAGCTCATGAAAACAAAATTGACTTAGAAGGGGCTTGTGAATCTTCATTAGCCTGTAGTACATGTCATGTTTATCTCCAACCAGATATTTATGAAAAATTGGAACCCCCAAAAGATGAGGAATGTGATCTCTTAGATCTTGCTTTTGGTTTGACTGAATATTCCAGATTAGGGTGCCAATTGAAACTATCCCCGATGTTTGAAGGAACAAAAATAAAATTACCGAAAGCCACAAGGAATATGTATGTTGATGGAACCAAGAAGAAATAAGATTTTAACGAAAAAATTTGTATGAATTTATTAAATTATAGATAAAATATTTAATATTTCTTTATGTGTGGCTTTTTTTTCATTTAAATAATAATTGCCTTGCAAAAATTGTCTTTTTTATTTTCCTGCTATTTTTAGAAATCCTATGAAAATCAAGCCCAGAAAAATGAATTTGAAATTTTTAAAAATACGTTATTATATTATAAGTAAATATTTAATGAGGTGTTTTTTTTCATTTTGGAAATTTATCAAAATAAAAATAATCTATGTCTTCAATAGAAAAAATTACTTTTTCTTTTAGCATTTTAAAATTTGGTTTTTCGAAATTAAATCCCAATGAATTCTTTTATTATTAGGATAGTGCAAATTTATAATTTCCAAATTCTTTATCCAAAATTAAAAAATTAGACTTTCAAACCAATACATTCCAATGAGCAAAGACCTACAAGAAGATCTTCAAAATATTGATCTCGATTACCTCGATGAGTTAAGTCTTGGTAAAGGTCCTGATTTGAAGAAATCAGTGAGCACTCCTCCTCCTGGCTTTGTAAATTTTGAATTTTTTCTCCTTTGATAATTTCTAATTTTAGTATTTCCATGATATCAACATAATACTGCCAAATAAAGAAGAAAATATTCCCAAAAAGGAAGAAACCAAAGAATACAATGAAATCATGAGACAATTAAAGAAATTTAATCCCAGATTCGCGGAAGAAGTCATCAGGAAAAACTCCAAAACAATGACTGGAGAAAAGGAGCAAGCCAATAAGTTTTTTTTAATTTGTTAATCATGTATTATAAGTTAAAATGTTTAGAAACCAAAATTTAGATTATTATTATGCACCTTTTCCTAGTTATAAAGGGATGCAGGAACAATATCCAGAGGGTTCAAAAATTTCTAGTATTATTCAAAATTATTAAAAATTGTATATAAAGAAAACCATAAAGAAGCCTTTGAAAAAAATGACCTCAATTATCCTATCTATGGCCATGAAGGCTTTGGGAATGTCGACCCAAGCTTTGATAATAATTTCTACATGTAAAAAAAAAAAAAAATCAAAATGTCTTATAATTTATTTAATTTAAATAAAGTCTCAATGACCCTAAATACAACAATGCCATTTTCCAGAATCCTACTCCTTTACAACAATTTGACTATTCTTATACAAGACCGAAAAGCGATGAAGAAAAAAGAAACTTGAAGATAAAAAGTTTGACTGAATCCAAAAAAAAACAAGCAGAATATGAAAATGGAAGCAAAGAACAAAAAGAGGAAATTTTCAATCTTGCCTATACTGATTTTTTTGGAATGATAAATGACACTTATAACAATTATGTGATTCAGAAAATTTTGGAAATTGGTAATTTTAATTTTTTTTGTAGCATTTATTATTTTAAATTTTTCATTTTTCCATATTTTGAAATTTAATTTTTTTTTTTTTTTTTTGTGACTAAAATGAATTAATAATAAGGTGACAACAATCATAAAAAACTACTTTTTGAAAGACTGAAAGAAGCACCATTTTTGGAAATTGCAAACCATAAATTTGGATGCAGAATCATTCAAAAAATGATTGAAGTAAAAAAAAAAAAATTTTAAAATAACTAGAATAACATATCTTATAAAAAGGCCTTCCCTGATGCTTTTTCTTCAGAATTTCAATATTTGAGAAATATGATTTTCCATTATCTCACTGAATTGATTCAGAATGAAAATGGAAGTCTGGTAGTTCAAAAATGTCTGGAAAAATATACTTCCGAGGATTTTGGGTTCATTTTGACTTACATCAACAAAAATGTTCATTTGAAAAAAATTTTAATTTTTTATTAACATTTAATTTCTGCAGTTCCGAAATTTGGCCTATGACAAAAACGGTTGTTTAATCATTCAAAAATTGATAGATGTTTATCCGATAAAGGAAAAAACAAATATGAAATACAAAGTAATATTGATTTTTGAATTTTGTAATTTTAATTAAATTTAGATCAACGAAATGATCATTCACATTATGACACATTCATTCGAATTAAGCAAAAAGGCCTATTCAAATTATATAATCCAGCATCTTTTGGAAAGCGGACATCCTGAACACAAAGAAAAGCTTTTAAATCAATATGTAAAACCGAATTTTATTCCATTGAGTTGCGATCAATTTGCTAGGTTTGAAATAAAAAAAATTTTATCGTAAAATTTTTTTTTAAAGCAATGTTGCTGAAAAATCCATCATAAATTCAGACAAAGAGTTCAGAAAATCGATTTGGAATCATTTAATGAAAAACAAGTCAATTTTTTTAAAAAAATAAAATAGATTTTTTTTTTTTTCAGAGATGAAGATTTTCTGAAACTGGTCAACGATAAATATGGAAATTATGTGATGCAAAGGATCTATGAATATGCTGAGCCGCAAATCAAATATGAATTTGAAAATTTGCTAACAAGATTAAAAGCCCACTTAAAAACTCAAGGTGATAAAATTTATATATAAAGCAATTTTTAATTTATTTTATTAGGAAATTTTGTCTTGAAATTTGTTTCAGTTCAAAATAATCAAGATCAGAACTAAGAACAAATTTTTTTTTTGAATAATTTAAATTGTTAGCTAAGTCAATTCTCTCTATTATCATTTCCTTTAATTCATCATTTTTTGTGGTGTTTAATGTGAACTAGGAATTTGCAAAAAAAAAAACTAATTAGATAAAAGATTTTTTACAAAAATTTTTAAATTTTACATAAATGAATCAAATTCGGATTTTAGGAGCTGTCATTTCTTTTTTCCTTGCCACCTTCATTGAACTTACTGGATATCAAACCATTTTTCTTACAATTGTCGTGTTCATGATGTTGTACATTCTATCTGGCTGTTATTCATATTATCCATCTGGCAATAAAGAAAACAAAAAACATTATTACGATGAAATTTTACCAGAAGTATCGAACTTTCTATCCAATCCTCCGATTATTGCCCCAAAAAAAATATTGATGCCATTGCCTGATCGTGATTTTGACCCAACAGAATGCGCTTTGGCATGGAAAATCTTGAAAGAAGAATATAAATATGAAGTAGATTTTTGTACAGAAAATGGGGCAACACCGAAATGTGATCAGATAACTCTCAAAGGAGAAGGTTTGAATTTTATTACGAAAATTATATTTAACTTACTTGATGTGCGAGTGAAACAAAAAATTGTTTTGCAAGCTTATGAATCAATGGAAAATGATATAAATTTCAAATCTCCATATGCATGGAATATGGGTGTGGTGAGATTTTCAGATTATGATGGAATTTGGATTAGTGGGGGTCATGCTCAAGGAATGAGACAATTATTAGGTTGCACCTATTTACAAAGGCAACTTGCAGAATATTGGGAATTAAAAAAACCCATTGCAGCGGTATGTCATGGAGTTTTGATGGTTGCCAGAAGCAGAGATATGAAGGACACTTCAAAAAGTGTGCTATCTGGAAGAAAAACAACCAGTTTGGTGAATTATCAAGAATTAATTGCATATAACTTCACATCATGGAGTCATGGGCGATTATTTCGTACCTATGATGAAACGACAGAAAATGAAATTTTAAGGTTCATGTATGGATGTAAAAATGAGCCGGAGGCAAGAGAAATAAATAAAAAACAAAAATTTTACGATGAAGGTCCCTTTATGATTAAAAAGGAGTTTGGTGGGAATAAAATTGGAAGGTATGGTTATATTGTGGAGGATGGGAATTATTTAAGTGGGAGATGGCCAGGAGATGTGGAAATTTTAGCTCATAGATTCGCCCAAAAATTGCAAAATAAAGCCAAATAAAAATTTTTCGAAAATCTCTAAAAAACACTAATTCATATATAAAGAGGTTCAAAATAAAATCATAATTAAAAAAAAAATATATTAATTTCATTCATTGCAAGAAAAAAAACGAAGACGAAAATATCTTTTCACGAAAAGGAGAGGATAAAAATTAATAGAAATAATTGATTTTTGTAAAGATGGGATAGAAAGAAGCTGCAAAAATTATTGATAGCAACAATTATGTGATATTCTGAACACAAAGAAAAGCTTTTAAATCAATATGTAAAACCAAATTTTATTCCATTGAGTTGAGATCAATTTGCTGGGTTTGAAACAAAAAAATTGTTTTATGTAAAATTTTTTTAAAAGCAATGTTGCTGAAAAATCCTAAGAAGCAAATTTTTGTTTTTGAATAATTTAAAATGTTAGCTAAGTCAATTCTCTCTATTATTATTTCCTTTAATTCATCATTTTTTGTGGTGTTTAATGTGAACTAGGAATTTGGAAAAAAAAAAAAAAAAAATAATTAATCAACCATTTTTTACAAAAAATTTTAAATTGCAATTTTTAATTAAAAATTTCTGCAAACTCATTTTAATGCTATTTTTTTTTTTTTCTTAATCAAAAGTAAAAATTTATATATTTTAAAAAATCTATATTTTTGTCATACCAAAGCAAAGATGAACTTTATTTTTTAGCATAAAAAAAAAAAAAAATTTTTGTTGAAAATTTCTTTATTTACTTAATATTATTTTTTAGCTATTTCAGAAATCGGTGGAAAAGCATCACTTTTACTAAAAACAATTTTTCTTTTTTCATGAGAAATATATCCCCTGATATATGATTTAAAAATCAATTGTGCCAAAAAGCATTCCACTTCATCAATATCATATTTTTCTTCGCTTTTCCAATTGATTGTTCTCAAAAAAACCTCAGTATCCATCTGCACTACTTTCCCGTTATCCGAAACAATATTGAAAGCCATTTTAAAAAGATTTCTCAGCAAAATTATTTGCAATTTCTCAATGAAAAAATATAACCCTCTTTGAATCCATAGCTTTTTGAATTTTTCAACATGATTCTTAAATGAAACCAAATCGCCTTTATAGATTGAGAGTGATAAATCAACATATTCGAAGAGAGCATAGTTTTTCATTAATGACTCATGTGGAAACTCTCCAAAATATATTTTGATGGGTATCAAATATTTTAAAATTTGCCTTTTGATCTTATCACTATTAATTCCTTGATATCCTTGGCAAATAGCATAGGATTTATTCAAATAGGTATATGACTCTTTTAATTTGTTATCAAACAAACACATTCTACCTGAATAATAATAAAATGTGACCTGTTCAGATTTAGGGTAATCTGATAACTCCCCACCCAATTTGCTTTCTTGGGTCTGCAAAAGACTCTTACATTGATGATAGTTGATCAATTTGAAATTGATCCAAAATAACTCATTAATCAAAAAAAGGATGACTTTCATTTTCGAAGAATCGCTCTTCATCGATTGGAAGTTTGAAAGCACTCCTCTGATTGAATCTGCTGCCTTGTTCAAATTGTCTTCAGTTGATTTCACGATTTTCTGCGCATTGTTGGTCTGGATAGCATAAACCTTAGTTTTGCGAATCAAAAACTTCAAAATCGGCAAAAACCACTCATCCAATTTTTTTGAAAGAGATCCCATAGATTCTATTAGCGAGTAAAAACTGGGGAAGGCAATCTCACGGCTTTCGGTTTTGAGCCAATCGTTTAACGCATGGAAAAAACGCTCAATTTCTTGTTTTTTGTCAAAATGCTTAGGACCCAACTTTTCGAGGAGGTCCAGGTTTTCAAATTGGAAAAATCGAGCTGGAGAGTTTATTGCAAATTCAATGAGTTGAAGAAAAGTTTGAGTGTCTCTGTCATCGAATGCTATGACCAAATCAGTGAACCAGTCTTCGCTATTGTGGTAATCAAGTTTTTGCATGGGGATTTTGCAGGATATTATTATTTAAATTTTGTTTATTTTGAGTTTTTGTTTTCTTCTCAAAAAATAAATTTATTCAGAATTCGCTTTTTCTGTTTTTTTCATTTGTTTTTGCAATTTAAAGGATTTTATAATTTCAGTCAAATCGATTGAAAATTTGCAATCATTAAGCTTGAACTCACAAAATATTAAATTTGGATGAAAACAATTTAATTTATCATGTCTGCGTTTTATTTTCAAAAAATATTCAAAAATAGGAATTTCTTTTCTAATAAAAATCATTTTATTGATCTATTCAAAGACGAAAGTAAGATAAAATTAACTTGAGTGAGGAACAAGGAAAATCTCTCTTTATGTTTGTGATTAATGAAATAAACCAGAACCTCCTTTTTAACGGCGAGAATCTTCTCTTAGCCTTTTCTTCTCTGAAAGGAAATTACGAAAAATACGGCAATTTAATAATTTGTTTCAACTTCATGCTTCTTTCCTATTCCGTGATTTCTTTTATTTTATTAGCTCGTGTGTTTGAATCTGTTCAGATGCTTTGTCCTGGATATATTATAACTTTTTCTTTGAATCTTTTATGTTTAATGACTTATATGATAGCAAGTGTTTTGATAGGTATTGCGGTGAAAAAGCAATCTCATAAATATTTCAGAAAATACTTAGTGTTGTTGGTCGGATGCTTTATTTCGAAAACAGCACAATTTTTATTTTATATGTTTTCGGTGAAAAAGCTCTTGAGTGAAAAAAATGATGAATGTTCTGATATTTCATTCATTGAAGAAAAAGAAGCAACTTTTTTTATGGATTATGTGTGTTATTGTTTTGCCCTCTATGTCACTTTGAAACTCAAAGGGTTTTTGTCATTAATGATAGAGATTAATAAAAAATTGGAGGAAATGGGGGTTGAAAGGAATAATCGGCATATATATGATTCAGACGAATAAATGAAAACAAAAGGAGTTGTGTATAATATTTGTATTTTGCAAAATGAACAGTCTTTATTAAATAACTAGTTAATTTTTATCTAAACTCACATTTTTTTATGCATCTTAAAATAAAGAAATAAAAAAAATGTGTTGCCATTTTACAAAATACTTAAAAACATAATTTTTCTATATTGGGATATTTTTTTGGTTATCTAATTAATATATATTATTGAAAGAAAAATGGATTTTTTGGGGAAATTCAGAGATAGAATGAAAACAAAAAATTTGTGTATATTAAATAACTAGTTCATTTTTATGAATTTTATCGAAACTCACATATTTTTTATGCATCTTGAAGACATCCATAAAAAAAAATGTGCCATTTTAAAAAGTACATTAAAAAATAATTTTTATATATTGGGATATTTTTTTTGTTAGCTAATTAATATATATTATTAAAGAAAAATGGATTTTTTGGGGAAACATTTTCTTTTTGGTGACCAGGAAAAAAAGGACCTTGATCTTCAAAATATCGAATTTATTGGGTTATATTTCTCAGCTTCTTGGTGCGTTCCTTGCCGTTATTTCACATCAACATTGTTGGATTTCTACAATAAGGTCAATCGATCGAAAAAACAGATGGAGATAATTCTTGTTTCTCGAGATCGTTCAGAGACGGATTTTTTGGATTATTATAAAAAAATGTCTTGGTTTGCCATTCCTTTTTGGGATAGGCTTCGCATACATAAATTAGCCACTGGGTTTTCGGTTTCTAGAATTCCAACTTTGCTGATATTTGACAATAAAGGGAAATTATTGTCAAGAGAGGGGGTTTATGAAATTGAGGAATATGGATTGAATGCTTATAAAGGATGGGTGTATTTAAAGAACAAAAACAACTGAAAAAAAAACTCCATATTTTTTAAATTCGTGTTTGTTTTATTTAGGAACCCAGCTTCTAATAAATTTTTATACAGATTTTATGGAATGCTAAAAAAAATATCCTTTAAAATCAACTCTCTGGTGTCAAAACACCAGTTTTTCTTTTCGAAGGAGGCCTTTAAGAGAACATATGATAGTTTAGTAGAGACCGACCCTATTTTTCCTGGTGAGGACATTACAAAAAATGAAAAAAAAGAATTATAATATATTTTTTTTCTCTCTCTAAGACTTCAAACAACCGAATCAAACTGTCTACCGAGTCCCTCATCGTGCGCCTCCAGTCCAAAGTGAAAAGAAAATAATTGGGTAAATTAATTATTCCTCAAAAAATGACAATTTTTAATGAAAGATCTCAAATTCGAATGGCCGAATATGTTCTTAAGAGGACCAAGAAGAAATTCCGTCTTCGATCGATTTTCCGGAAAAATGATGCAGCAGAAGCTCAGAATGAAGCCAATGAGATTCTCCAAAGTGTGGTGAAAGAAATCAAAATGGACCCCGTTTTAAATTTACCCTATGGATTCACTTTCGATGATTATATCGTGAACACCAGACAAGAGAAAGTTCTAAGGGAATCGTCAAAATTGGAGATTTTGGTAAATGAAATATTCCAAAAGTTAAAGGTTCGAAATGAGTTCGAATTGGCAATGCTTCATAGACATGTGTTCTCTAAAAAAGATGGGGAAAACTTTATGGAAAGAGCCAGGAAAGTTGTTTTGCAGAAGTTTTTAAAGGAATTGGCCAAATTCCGAAAAGAAGACGAAAAAAAAGCCGAAAAGTCTTTTGAAAGATATTTCGAGAATTTTGCTGCGAACAAGGAGTTTTACCTATCCTCATTGAAGGAACTTGGTATTTCAAGGCTTTAATAATAAGAAAATTTAATCCATTTTTAAAGACATTAGCAATGAAGATGAGATCTTCAAAAAATTGCAAGATAAGATAAAACCTGCTAAGATTGAGGAAACTGCACAAAGCATGTCACTTGAAGTGATTGAAAAACATGTCGAAGATGGCCAAGGTATTTATAAAAGAAACTGAATTGAATAACTTTTAATAAAAATGTTCGAAATTTGAGATCACTTCTGGCAAGAGTATAAACCTGGATACAGAGAGGTATATTCTTTTGATAAATTCTTCTTTGGAAATCCTGTGACGACATCTTGCGATGAAGAAGCCTCAGATCCCAGAGAACTGCACCATTATAATTATCAAGTCCAGATGATGAACGAAGAAGAATTCGAAAAATATCAACTCTGGAGAGATGTGAAGAAGAATTATTTCAAGAATAGAGTCGATTATTTCACGAATCAACATGGTGATGAAAAGAAAAAAAACGAAGAAGAAAATATCTTTTCAGGAAAAGGAGAGGGTAAAACTTAATAGAAATAATTAATTTTTTGTAAAAATAGGAGTGGAAGAAGCTGCAAAAAATATTGACCTAGAGAATTTTTATCCGAAGCCTAATTTTGAAGTGAGATTTAAAATTTAACAGTTTAGTTATTTTTTTTTTTATTTTGCTTTAGGAAATTTATGCTAATATTGATAGTTTAGTTCTAAACATTCCGATTACTAAAAAGGAGGAAGCTCCAATAGATAAATCTAAGTGAAATGTTAATAAATTTTGGAAAATTAATGATTTTTTTGGAAAAAAGTCCGAAGAAAAAGCTCAATCAAGCTCCCATGGACTTTATGTGGGATAAAATCACCACCAAATTCGAAAAAGTCATCCCAAGGAAATACTATAACATCGAAAAATCCGAGATGATGGATGAGGAACAATTGAACGATTCTCAGTGGAGACCTTCAATGTAAAATAAAATTTAGAATGATATTTTAAAATTTTAAAAGTATTGATGGTGTTTTACATGAAGACACGATTGGAAGCTTTAAATTCGAAAGGGACATTTTCGATGAATCTGTCTTAACAAAAGAAGAAAGATTGGAATTGGAGATTTTTAGACAGGTGAGAAAGGATCCATTTTTCCATCATCATTTGGTCAATAATTTGAAATATTTTTCTGAAAGAATGATTGAAAATAGTTTGGCTATCAAAAACCTCACATCTCCTGGACAAGTAAAATCTCAAATTACTAAATTTTATTATTATAATTAAATTAAAGCCAAATAGAGATTATTTGAATTATATTGATCCATCAGATGAAATAAGAGAAAGACAACTGTTTGAGAAAATGGCGGAATTGCAAAAAGAAGATGAGGATCAAAGAAAAAAAACTCTAAGTGATAAATTCTTCTGCGGAGGTAGACGAAAAACTGCACATGCAATGGCAATTGTTTCTCCAGGAAGAGGGATCGTGAAAGTGAATCATGTTCCGATTTATAAATATTTCCATGAACAATGTGATCGTTCGATGATACTTCAACCTATTGACATCGCTAAAATCGCATGCGTTGTTGATGTGAGCTTGTTTGTGAGAGGAGGAGGAATAAGTGCTCAAACTCAAGCTTGTCAAATGGCTTTGGCAAGATGCCTCATCAAAAGAAATCCATTCTTGAAGACCTTGTTTAAGAAATGTAAAATATAATTAAAATTCGTTGAGATTATAACTTTGAAATAAATTTCTAACTTTCAGTGTTACTCATTCAAGCGGATAGAAGACAAGTTGAAAGGAAACATGTTGGTCATTATAAGGCAAGAAAGAAATTCCCATATAAGAGAAGATAGAAGAATTAATTTAATTTTTCATTACGAAGACATAAACGAAAAAATATTTTTTTTTTGGAAACCGGGTAGGTTTTTTTTTTTTTTTTAAGGGTTTTAAAAGAACCTTCATTTTTTTTTTTTTTTTTATTTACTATAATTATGTTTTTTTTTTTAAAATAAAAAAAATTAAAAAAA
>Ga0302186_10001644_pt1 | contig 18217 bp, 10 predicted proteins | sample II_Bog_E1_2_FD_198782 | JGI IMG/M metagenome (GOLD analysis project Ga0302186, IMG submission 198782) | Peat permafrost microbial communities from Stordalen Mire near Abisko, Sweden - II_Bog_E1_1 | ecosystem: Environmental > Terrestrial > Soil > Wetlands > Peat | place: Sweden: Abisko...
AGGGTCAGATATTTGCTGAATCTTCATTCTATTAATTGCAAACTTGATTCCAGCCAATAATGCATATGGAGGCAATTTCTCTTTTAGTTTTTCTGAGCTACCCTCGCGATATGCTTTCATTTTTGCCTGATATAAACTCTCTAAAGCAGTTATTGGAAGTCCTTTAAAGGCTTTGGCAATTTCTCGGGCCATTTCAGTTACTTGTGGATGGAGCATGTTACCATTTACAGATAACTCCAGAGAAAGAGCCTTTGCAACCAAACTATCAAGAAATTCTTGGTTTTCATTGGAAAATTCTGAAAAATGTTTTTCCATTGATTTGATTTTTTTAATAAATTATAAATTATTTAGGCTACATATATATTGTTAAAAGTAAAAAACTTTGTTAAAAATAGGAATTTGCCATTTCACATTGTTTTTTTACTTTCTTTCTTTCTTTTTCATAAATAATAAGTATTAATCATATATAGGATAAAATTAAAGTTTAACATGAATTATAGCTATTTTGGAATTATTTTTGTGGCGATTTTTATAAAATTCTGTATAGTTTATTAGAATTTTTAATTTTCATAAAAAAACATTCCTTATTTTATTTTTCAATTTTATATTTATTAAGGTTCAAATTTAAATATTTATTTTAAAAAGATTTTTGAATTTGATAAAACCATTAATTATGGCCTTCTTTTAAAATAATAGCATTTTTTTGAGTGAAAACAGCCATATTTTTTTCTGACAAATTCAAACAATTTTTCATAAACATTTTCGAGCAACAAATGGAAGTTTCATCTGGTGAAATGATCGATCTGTTATAGAAATTATGTTCTTCTTCATTAAAAATCTTCCTCACCTCTCTCAATCCTTCGATTCCATCCATTTCCTTTATAATAGCTTCTGAACCCATTTCCCAGATTACTATTTTATTATTATCGAAACCAAAAACCATGTTTTCATCCTTTGAAAAATCAACAAATCTAATCTGAAACTCACCATCTTTTGTTGCTTTGAAAACTTTTAAGCAAACTTTTGTTTCTAAACTCCACAGCCGCACTGTTTTTTCTTCTCCACCACTTAACAACTTCTTTCCATCTTGTGAAAGAGCAAGAGATAACACAGATCCCTCATGTCCCATCAAATTAAAACAAAAATCACTTGAGACTTTATTCCAAATTTTTATTGTCTTATCATCACTTGCACTTATTACCAAGCTTTCATCAAGGGTATATAACACTGAATTTATCGGACCTGTATGTCCTTCATAAGTATTAGAACATTTTCCAGTGCCATAATTCCATTGTTTTATTGTACGATCTGCACTGCCAGTCAGAATAAAGTTTCCCTTCTTTAAAATCTGTTTAGAAAAACAATAACATTTTATAATATCATTATGTCCAATCAATGTATTCAATAAAGTCCCCTCTATCACATCAATGAATTTTATTACATTCCCCTCAATAATGACAAATGAAGAGCCACCAGGTTCAAGTTGAAGGCTTTTCTTGAAAATTTTCCCCTTGGATCTCTCCCAAAGTCGAATCGTTTTATCAGTACTGCAACTAATTATTGTTTGGTTATCATCAGTCATAATCACTCCTTTCACCGCCCCGTTATGTCCTTCTAATGATTTCAATAAACTACCTCTAGTTATATCCCATACTTTTATGGTAACTCCACCACTTAAGATCAATTTTCCATCTGGTGAAAATGCCACACAATTGACTTCTTCTAAATGTTCAAACCCTGCCATTTTATCAAAAGACTTGGCATTCCACATGATTATGGTTTTATCCATGCTGCCTGTAGCTATTTTGGTTCCATCAGGAGAATAAACGATGGAAAGTACATCTTTTTGATGACCTATGAAAGTGTGTAATACAAAACCTTTCTCAATGTTCCAAATTCTGAATCCTTTATGATTTTCACTGCTACTTGCTAAAAACAAGCCATCTGGTGAAAAACACAAAGCGTTTATCCCTTTCTTATCAGGCTCTTTTAATGTTTTCAAAGGCTTCTGAGCCAAGACATCCCAAATTTTAATTGTTTTATCAAGACTTCCACTCGCGAGAATGGATCCATCAGGAGAAAAAACGACTGAATTCACAAATCTATCATGTTTTATCGTATGCATGCAAAGGCCATTTTCCACATCCCAAATTTTCACATTATTATCGAAGCTAGCACTAGCAATCAATTTTTTATCAGGTGAAAAAGACACTGATTTTATATCATTTTCATGACCTTCAAAGGTTCGTAGCAAATTTCCAGTGTTTCTATCGAACACTTTCACTGTTTTATCTGCACTGCCACTACAAATTCTTGACCCATCTTTTGAAACAGCTAAAGCATAAATATAATGATTTTGCCCATTGAAGGATTTCACCATCGTCCCTGGGTTTCTTTCCCAGAATTTCACTGAATTATCCTTACTAACACTGATAATATTCAGTCCATCACTTGAAAACATGGCAGTAATCACAGGCTCAAGATGACCCTCTAATGTTTTTATCAAATTTCCATTTGTTTTGTCCCATAACTTTATTGATTTATCCTCACTGCCACTCAAAACAATCTTCCCGTTGGGACACATTCGCAGAGAATTCACTGAAGCTCTATGACCTTCAAAATTCCTTATCAATTTCCCAGTATTCATATCCCATAGTTTTATCAAAAAATCCTTCGAACCACTGATGAAAGAATCTTTATCGGCATTCGAATATTCCAATGATGTCACTTCAGCATTATGTCCAACGAAACTTCTCAAAATTTCATTTTTATTCAAATTCCATAGTTTTATGGTTTTATCACGACTAGCGCTTAGAATATGGCAATCGTCTGAAGTAAAAACTATAGCAGTTATAGCTTCAATATGACCAGTCAATGATTTGACACATAGATCTTTGTCTTTATGGATGAGATCCCATAATTTAATAATTCCTTCTCTGGAACCACTCACTATCACTGATCTGTCTCTTGAAAAGGCAAGACATGAAATGGCTGAAGTGTCTTCAAAATTCTTGAACTTTTTCCCTGTGGATGAATCTGAGATACGGATCTTCTGGTCTTTTCCCCCACTTCCAATCAATGCCCTATCTGCTGAAAATATCGCCACGTTCATTTCCTCGTAATCAATTCCTTTTTGAATCTTCAAAGCATGGCCTCCTTCAATTAAATTATATAAGCTCAGACCACCTTTTTTATTCGCAGTCACGAGATGTGAACCATTATTTGTCATATCCATTGAATTTATCTTATCTTCTAAAAGATAATCTGGTTCAATGCCTAATTTAATATTTTTTAAATTAGTTCTTATGAAAACTGTCTCATTTAATTTGCAATTGACCATATTAACATTAGACAGATCAGCATCAGTAAAATCCGATCCATTAAAGATGCCATCCCTCAAATTGGCGTTACATATTTTAATCTTTGTGAGATCCTCCTCTACAAAAGGGACATTGGCTGCTATTAAGATGGTAATAGCGTTTGCAGCCGCTATTAGAATCGAACTCGATTGATTCGTCGAATTGGCATCATCTTCATCCAATATTAAGTTTTTCGTTAGATAGATGAACTTCTTGAAATTGTCTATTCGTTGTTGGTCTGTTCTGATCGCTTCTGCAAAAAATCTCACCAAAGTCTCATCATTTACTATTGATTTTTCGGCCAGAGCAATATTCTTTCCTTTATCACTTTCCTCAAAAATGGCCTTGACTAAGTAAAAGTTCTTTATCGTGTCATGAGGAAATTTAACCAAAATGTCACCTTCCCCCATACTTTCCAAATGCAAATTCAGACATTTTATAATGATATCTTTGAAAATTTGATTTTCATTAGAATATTCATACTTTTCTAAAAACCCATCAACTCTTTTCTGATCTAAAGAATGAAGGGCCACCGCTAGATCTTGTGCGATTTTATCAAAAAATACCTCAACGCTTGTTTCTTTTGGCAATTTGAACTGCTCTTTAATCTTATTTAAAACAGGCTCATTATATCTGCTTGTTTCATGTTTGATCATCTTTTCAGCATATTTCTTATATATATCATATTTCGTGATCTGGACCCCCTTACCAAACTCTGGCAACACTGTCAATGTCAAATAAACCATATAATTGGTTTTCATCATTTCTTTCAGATTCGAAAGTTCTATTCTATCTTTATAAGCTTGTCCACTAAGTTCGCATTTATAGATATTTGTGAAATTTGTGATATGTCTCATTAAATCAAAACTTGAATCCAAAGGAGCTATATATTTCGTCAATAGTTCATTATCTTTGCCTCCTCGGAACCACATTTCTTCGCATCCCACCTTCAAATAATCTGTTCGACAACTGATCACAGCCTTATTTTTGCTATTATTTCCCAAATCCTTCATAAATTTCTTTATCAAATTGGATTTTTGTCTGGATTCATCGAAACTATCCAGAAGCAATACCAAAGGATATTTGGTCACTCCTGAAAAGACTGAGAATGAAATAGGCTTGAAGGTCTTGTTTTCCTTTTGAATGAATTGATTAAGGAAATACCATCTTTCTTGAAGGTAGAGATTGGTAGCCAGATTCATGAAAAAAGGGATAGGATCTTCTGGATTCCATTTCTTTATTAAATTGATGAATTGAAGCTGAAGCATTGTGCTTTTCCCAGTGCCTGCACTTCCTAGAAGAAGAAAAGTGGGCTCTTTTTGGTAATCTTTCTTTTCTATGAATTCTTTCAACGAAATTTCAAGATCTTGGCCTTGGAGACCAGGGAAGATTTCAGGATCACTATTTGTAACTTTCACATTAATCAAGGTTTCTGCTATTTTATTAATATCAGACTTAAGTCCTAAAGACTCAGGGTTTTTGTCAATTAGGCCTCTGATAGCTTCAATAAAATCTTGAAAATCCACGGTTTCCTCTGCTATATTAGGACCTATCAATTTCAATTCCTCCAGTCCTTTCTCATAGGAAAGTCTTTCCTGAAAATTAATTTTCATTAAATTCGAAGTTAATTCGGTTAATCGAGGGAAATCAGGACATTCATTTGGGTTCTTTTCCTTTTTTTTCAATGTTTCTATCATAATCGCTTTCACTTTCGGGATATCTGGTGAAGATTCAGCCAGATCCATATCAGATTCATGAGGATTTAACACCAAAACTTGAATCATTTTCCCCATGCTATAGGCTAAAGCCTTGGTCAAATCCAATATATCCTCTGAATTCTTGCTGATTTGAAGTTCAGGTGCTGTATATTTAGGTGTATATTCCCTGATATATTTCCTTTTGCATTTCTGAAGCTCCTCATAAGAGTTCTTCCTCACGACTCCTGCCAAATCAATAAGCTTTCCCACTCTATTCACTTTATCATATAGTGTGTTTTGGGGCTTGAGATCTGTCATAGCAATGCCTTTTTTCATTAATTCCAACACCACAGAGAAAATGTCTATCAGATAGGTTTTTTGATGCAGCCATATCTGTAATCCACTGTTTTTCTTCCTGAAAATGCTACCATCGACAAAATGAGCGAATTCTTGAATCGCGTAGCCTTTGTTATGATCATCATTCACTTTACATGAACAAATAATCGTCATATCGTAAATTTCTGGCGAATGGATATTTTTTCCCACGGTGTCGGAGACATAATCATTCCAAACTGCTATTTTTAAACTGAAATTATCATCTCTACTTTTTTTCAAACAAATCACTTCTCCACATATCAATGAGGATTCCCCAGTTCTTGATTTTTCAGTCACTATTAAAGCGATCCCAAGCCGGATTTTCCCAAAACTTCCCTTGCCTATTATTATTTTATATTCATTAGGTTTCTTCCCATCGTTTTTCTGTATTTTCTGTTGAAGATATTCTTGGAAAGTCTTGCTGGAATCGACTTCATCTATGATCATTTCCTTTTCTTCATTGGTTATAGAATTCATTAATATATACCATCCTCCATCTTCTCCCACGATTATCGTATGTTTTAAATCGAAATCCATTTTATCGAATCTTCCTGTTAAGATCGCCAATTTAAACAATGATTCGTTTGTCGTTTTGAAGGAAAGGATCTTCAAAAGACTTTTTTCCATTAAGGAAAAAATCTCTTTTTTGCCTTGGCGGAGAAACCGTTGTCTTTGAATTTCATCAATTCCTTCGTTAATTTTCTTCATCGTCGTTTTTTGAATGAATTCCCAAGAATTTTTAAAAACCTTCTGTTCATCTTGATACTTCTCAAAAATCTCCAATTCCAAGCCTTTCCGTAAAATCAGGATTTTATAAGGATCAATCATTCTTTTCAATCGATCCAATAAAAAAAATGAGATCTGATCCCATAAAAACGCCAGTTTATCAAAACCATCATCCCAATGTTTTTCAACAACTGCTCGATTTATGGTTGTGAGATAATGCACCCAAAATTTCGAGGATTCTCTATCATCAATAGTATTTCCGTCAAATAATAGATTTTCGATAATTTGAGTGGAAACTGAACGAAAAATTAAATCATCTTTGGAGTATTTTTCACCGAAAGTAAAAAGACAACAAAGACAACAGATTGACGCTTTGATTCGTTCTAGATTGTTATGATCACCTATACCTCTCAATATTTGTGAAACTCCATCTCCTGTCACTATTGATGCGATGTTTTCTTCATTGAATAACGTGGCCTGCGCTTTTGTTTCATGTTTTATATCTGAATAATCTCCAAAAATTTTGATTTTATCAATCGTTCCTAAATTTTTATAAAAAGTTTCAGTTGTTTAGTAACAATTGTGTGAAATTCTACTCATTTGACTGAGAACTCGAACTCCCCTGGCTAATGGAGAATCATTTGGATTTCGATGCAATGTAGGATTTCGAGAACGTAAATCTATATTTAGGTTGTTTTGGTTTGGAGAAGGAATTTCTACATTTTCTAACGTTGATATTTAATTTCAAAACAAAATATGGTTTGACCTTGATTTTTATTGTTTGGAAAATCCTTTGAAGCAGCATTTTGATCTTTGCATTTTTCAAGTTTAAGTACATTTAAATGAAGTTCTGATAAGAAAAAAATTCTTTGAACAGGAATAATGGCAAATTTACCTTTAATTTCGTTTGTTACGGAATTAACAATACCTGAATTGGGCTTCACTTTAGTTTTACTACATATTATCCCCATCTTTTCTTGATTGAAAAAAATAATTAAGCCTGAAAATTTTTAAACATATTTTTTATTGGTTTTTATCAGATTTTTTCTTATAAAAAACCTTGAAGATTAAAAATATGTTCTTGAAAAAAATAAAATGCTAGAAACTTAAGATTTTTATGAATTTTTCTTAATTTTTATTTTGATGTTTTCAGAAAAGATATTTTTTTGATATTTAACACAAAAACCAAGCCCTCATAATCAAAGTTCTAAAAAGAATTAAAAATTTATCCTTTTTCTCATTTTTTCCTGCTAAAGAATGTCTAAGCCCCAAAAAGATAAAGCTGGTGGTAAACCAAAGCAAAAAAGAGACAACCCAATGCGAGAAATTAGAATCGAAAAATTGGTGTTAAATATCTGTGTTGGTGAATCTGGAGATAAGTTGACCAAGGCTTCCCAAGTTTTGAAGGATTTAACCGGTCAAAATCCAGTGTTTTCTCGAGCTCGTTTCACCATCAGAAGTTTTGGCATTAAAAGAAATGAAAAAATTGCTTGCCATGTCACCGTTAGAGGCAAGAAAGCCGAAGAAATCTTGGATCGAGGCTTGAAAGTCAAAGAATATGAGTTAAAAAAGAGAAACTTCGCCAAATCAGGTACTTTTGAGTTTTTCTAAACATCTATCAAGAGTTTCTAAAGGCAACTTTGGTTTTGGTATCCAAGAACATATCGATTTGGGAATCAAATATGACCCAAGCACCGGTATGATATAAGATTTTTAGCAATTTGGAGTATTATTATTTATTGAATGACAGGTATTTTCGGAATGGATTTCTTCGTTGTGTTGAGCAGAGCCGGAAGAAGAATCGTTGTTAGAAGGAGATGTAGATCTGATTTGGGTGAGAAAAAAGAAGTTTTGTTTAATTATTAAAAAAATTCAAGGCAACCATCAAAAAGTTTCTGCCGAAGAAGCCCAAGAATGGTTCAAGAAGAAATACGAGGGATTATTAGTCAATTAAATGGAAGAAGAGATTATTAATTTCTGAAAAAAACATAAAACAAAATGTTTTTTTAATGACTTTAAAACATTTTTTCTTTCGTTTTTTCCTTTAATTTTTAAGATATAAATAATTTACGATCCTCTTTAGAGCAAAAAAATCCAAAAAACAATAAAAATTAAAAAAAGCAGAGAGTTTTCAAGACACTTTGAGTTTTATTTTGTTTTTTATTTAATAATTCTGTAATAAAAAGTCCATATGACTTATTCTTAAAAAAAATAATAAGTCTTCTTAATATTTTTCGACTTATTTTTGATCAATGACCTTATTCCATAATTTCAGAAAATCATTATTTAATTATTTACTTGGAATTAACATGTTGGTATGTCATTCACTTTTTTTTACTCCAAATCAATTTTTTTTGTTGTTGTCAACTTTTTTGAGAATGCCCAATTTGAAAAAAATAATTTATGACAAAATATTAGAAAATATTGATTTTTAAGAAATAATTAAATAAATTTTTGGAAAAAATATATGATGAATGAGATTTGATGATGGGAACGATTTATTTGCTTTGTATAATATTTTTTGTTTTCTTAGAGTTTCATCATTTTTATATTATTTGAGCTGTAAATTTTAATAATTACTTATAAAAAACACAAAACTTTGATTTCCCGAAAGAAAAAATGCTTTTCAAAACAGTTATCTTTCTTTTCTTCCTCCATGCTTCGTTCCAATACGGCTCCATTGATTTCCAATCGCCCACAAAAGTCAGTGTGTTGAATTATGGTTTAAGTTCCATTTATACCTTCACTTTGGATTTTCAAACTCCTCTTCTCGCCAATAATTATCTCATGATAAATTTCACAAATTATACCTCCTCTCTCATACCAAACTCTTGTTTTTATTCAACCTATCCTAATTTCCCAAGCACAACGACTACTTGTTCAGTCCCAAACTCAGATAATGTGCTTTTTCTCTTGATACCAATAGCTATATCCAATACTGTGAGCTATACATTTGTTATTGATCTAGCCAACACCAACCCCATATCATCATTGGGATCAGCATTAGAATTGAAATCAGTTTCCTCCACTGATGTGACGTCTTTTTTTGTCTATGATTATAACCCCAACTTTGATTCGATCCCCTTTAACGTATCCTGTTCAAATGTCCTGTTAACAAGTTTGCAAGGTTTCGACAATACTTTAACCTATAATTTGCCATATCAACAGGTCACTATTTATATCTCCATCCAGATAAATGTCGATGTTTTGGACACTTCCCCTAGAATTAAGTTGGTTTTGACAAATCCATGGAATTTTAAAACATTTACTACTTTGACAGTTTCAAATGATCCAAAATACATTGCCTTATCTGATAATGATACCACCAAAAGTGAGTTCAAAGCTCCAGTGCTTCAATCCTTTCAAATTGAGTCTCCTCTGGAAGCATCAATGATCTTTAGTGAAACTCTCAGCAAAGGGAGTTCTTTCGTCATCAATATAAATTCCTTTGTAAACCCTTCAACTTTTTCAACTACATATTTGAAAATCTTCACCATGAACTATAATTCAAACTCTGCGATTGAAGTATCTCAAAATTCCATCCAACTTCAGACTCTACAAAACCCACTTGTTGTGTCATTAGGCCTTGCTAGCCAAATTCCTTTAGTGGCTAACACTGCAGGTGCCTTCTATTCGAATACTCAACAATATATTCAAGTAAATATCTCATCTTCTAATCCCACATCTGATAATTCCTACCTCACATTAATAATTGGAGAGACAAACCAAATAATTCAAGGTAGCGTCACTTTATCTGGAATCGTGGCTTATAACAGTTCCTTGCCTATTTCATTGACTTATTCTACAAATACTCTCCAAATTTCAAATATAAAATCCATAAGTGCCAATACTTTAATAAGTGTCACAATGAGGATAAAAACTTCAGAAGTAGATTCATATATTTATGCAAATGCATCCTTTGATGTCAGCTCGACTGCCTCAATCCCCGCTTTTTCAGGACAAAGTTCTATTTATTACTTCCAACCAAACGCGTACATAATTATTTCGGGCTTCACCTTATCAATGAATCCTACAAACACCTTTGCTTTCTATTTAACCCCATCTGTTGATGACACAAGTTTGAACTCTTATCTGGAAATTTTTTTTAGCCGATTCATCAAATTTTCCGGAACCCCCACATGTTCAATTTCCATTGTGGCATTATCAATATCAACGACTTTGACTTGCACTTTGGTGAACTCGGGCACTTATAATTATTTAAAAGTGTTGAGTACTACTGGGACCAATATGTTCCCAAATAATGGTGAGACCCTTACTATAGGAGGTTTTACTTTGACTGATTGTTCTAATCATCAAGATAAGATTTACGAGTTTTACATGGCCTTAAATTATGCCAACACAGGCAGTTCTCCGAAATTGTTCCTAATGTTGACCTCTTTAGCTTTGCCTACCAGAAATAGTTTGACCAACTTTTTCCAATCGATCTCAAATGATCTTTATTGGACATCATATAATTACAATTACCCTTCAATATTGAATTTAGTTGGCACAGCAGCTGTTTTCTCAGCAATAACTCTTCCTTCTGGAAGCCAAAGAGTCATCAGTGTTTTCGCTTATAGAGGTTTCCAGAACTTATTTGGCACGAATTTAGTCTCAAATTCATCCTTCCCTTGCTCATCTAATCTATTAATAAGTTGCTTATATATCGAAGGAGATTCATTAACTTCAGTATCACCAACATATCTCCTTGATTGGGATCGGGTTCATATCTATCTCCCAAACACAATTGCCCAAGATTTCCATATAATTTTGCCAGATATCTTTCAATTCACCAACTATGTGTATGAAATTTATGTAGGAACAGTGAGTGCCACTAACATGTTCACTTATGGTTACTTAGAAAACCAACTAACCAAAAGTCCAAATAGAGTTTTTTCCACAACTCTCCTAAACACGAATCTACAAATGCAAGACTCAGGTTTCGCTGCTGCTGAGATTAACAATTTCATGTTAAATATCTATTCTACCACAAGCCAAACAGGGAATCTTAGTCCTAATTTCGGTGCTGCCTTATTCATAATTACGAATTGGGAACTTTGGGTAGCCGGAACTTCTTCTGTGGCAAGCGGTACTGCCTTCGGGACATTACAAAACGCTCCTGTGAATTTCAATTATATTGGAGGCGATAATATGCATTATTATGTACTTTATCTTCCTTTGATCAACCCAAGCAATTTAAATGGAGGCCTTGTTTCTTATTTGAATGGAGTATTCAACCCTTTTAGTTTAGATTTGCCCAACTATGTGATTTATATGACTCGGAGTACGGGTGTATTTGACTCATATAATGCTTTTTTTAACGCAGGGCCTAATGCCTACAGTTCGAACAAATTGAAAACTTTGAATTATAGTTGCATAGATTTCCTAGACTCTCAACCAAATACCATTTGTTCTTTAACTTTTCAAACGAATAATCGGATAGCGGCCAATGGAAATCTCTTGATCCAAGCAACTGGCATGACTTTTCATACTAATTCTTGTTATTTTAGTTATTTTATTGGAACAACGGTTTATAGTGTTTCAGGGTATATTTGTAGTGTCACGAATTCAGATAAAACGATCATGAATATTGCATTGAGTATGAGTTCCGCATTAAACATAATAAATGTGGCTTATTTTAATATTAGCTTTTATGGTGTTGATATAGAAACCAATGGAGTAGGCAGTGTTTTGATTGATTTCAGTGTACAAGATTTTTCCAGCAATTATATCATAGAAAGTTCCAATTTGGCATTATCAGTTCAACCGAAATTGTTGAGATTTCATACAATAAGTGCTATTTCTTTGGAATATTCTAACCCAGGTTCCGTCACACAAATGAATGTAACCGTATCTTTTCCCAGAGCTGTTTATATAAATGAAAATGTAGGTCTCGATCTTGGCGTTGATTTATATGAAGAAAATCAGAATCCTGAAGAATTGCAGGTTGATTTTTTTAATTACGCGACAACGACCTCTTATTTGGTGTCAGTTCAATTTACAGGTAGTCTAATTTTGTTAAATTTGATGAATTCTGCTGATTCTATTCCCGCTGGTACTTATTTTTTTTGGATTAAGGGTGTAAAATTGCCATCCCAGACCCCACAATCTATATTAGTAGTGATTTTTTTGAGATCTTTCGATCAGGTGAAAACTCTTCAATCGTATGCGAATTCCACAGCAGCTTTTCCTGAGTTATTTGGAAACGATATGCCTAATATCCAAATTTTGGAAGCGTTATATATTTTAGAAGATCATGTGGCTGAATATGTGTTTGGAATTACTATTTTATCAAGTTCATTGGATTATACCACTATTATATATTTGAATTTCCCAGAATATTATTCACCCTCATTATATAATGATAATTCTATACTTTATTGTGGGATCGGAAGTCTAAACCTCACTTGTTCAAATGACCCTTTATTCCCTTACAGACTCAAACTAACTAATTTCCCAGAATTTCTATATGTTGGGAGTAATTTTAATATCACAATATATGGTATTCTTAGTCCAAAATATTCGAATAGAATTTTAGAGAAATATGTTAATAGTTCAATTGTCATCGGGGTAGATCAATTCAAAAACGGATCATATAGTGAAATTGCTAATATATTGCCTCCTTTTGTAACACCGGAGCCAAATCCTTTTAATTATTTGACGTTATCAGCAATGGTAGCTGAAAATCTGGTGATTAATGACTTCTCAACTCATCATTTCGAATTGGTGTTGCAAAATTTGGAAATAGCTCAAAATTCCGGATTTTTAGTGAATTTCGGTAATGAATACATTTCATTGGAGAATCTGGACACAATTCAATGCAGCGTAAGTTATTTAGCTATGGATAGTTCAATTATCGTGGTTTCAGATATAAATTCTTGCAACGTGAGAGGGAAAAGAGTGCAGGTGTTAATTTTAGTTATTTTTTTTAGCATTAATTATTTTTAAATTTAGGGTTTTTTTCTTAATTCATTGCCGGCTTCCACCATATTTAACATTACATTATATAATGTTCCGACACCGCAATATCTTTGCACGATAAACCCAAATTTGATATTGATTTCCATCTTTGATTCCACGCAAACACAAATTATCTCCTACACTAAATATCAAATGAATTCAGCAACTTCTTCAACATTCCTCAACAAAACAGAAGATATTGAAGTAAATAATGGCAATTCCCTTGTTTTAACTCAAGGAACCTATTCTCCTTTTATTCAAATTGCTCCAAGTGATGGTTCTAGATTTCTGAATAACCTCGAATTGAATGCAAGTCTTGATGGATTTGTCTTTAATCCAAGTAGTCTGGAAATAAATTTAGGAGACCTCTCAAGTGGCTTTCAAATAGGAGTAGAAAGAGACCTTTCAAATGGAATTTATTCATTTTCTTTCCAGAAAAAAGAATTCGGATTCGAGAATATGTATACAAATTTGGCCACAGTTTATTTATTTCTCACGACCAACCCGATTATGATAACTGTGCCTAATCAATTAATTGTTAATTATTATGGATGTAACTTGCCTTACATAGTGAATTTGACTTATCCACCTTTTACTTCTTTGATTTTGAACTTTATGTTGGATTACGACACTTTTGGAGAAACTTTCTTTGTGGATGATGAATTGAACTCTTATGCATCAATATTTTTACAGAATAACACTGTGTCACTTCTGGCGTTTTGCACGAGCGACATTTTTGATACCACCATCACATCAACTGTAATATATTTGACGTTAACTGGTATCAATCCTGACTCTTATTATCTATCCAATAGTCAAATCAATATAATCTTTCAAAATCAAACAAGAATCAATCCCCCAAGCCTTAATTCGACCATCAATTATATTGGGAGGACACAAGTTTCAATCAGTTTTGATGCAAATTGCGATGGGTTGGTTTTTTATCGATTGGTGAATAGCCAATTCAATCAACAAAACCTCAGTTCGATTGAGATCAAAGAATTCATGCAATTGGAAAATTTCACTCAATGGATAAATAGTTCTGATACTTATGATATTGGGGTCTATGAGATCATAAATTATATGGTTATCTATAATACAACCATTGATTCAACTATAAACAACACTTTGATTATTGATGGGTTGTTGCCATCGACAGAATATGAGTTTTTCGGATATGCAAGAAACGAATTCCGTGACATGAGTTCGAATTTCATGTATTTGAAATTCACAACGCAAGGTAAAAATTTCTAAAGAATTAATTTGTTTTTGATGATATTTTGTTTGTAGTTTATTTAATTTGAATTTGATAATATTTTTTTTGTAGTTCTTCAAAATCTGACAAAAATCCTTGCCATTTATAATAGAAGCATTTATGAAGATGAAAGCAATAATTTTTATTGTTTTCTGGTGCGATATTTCCAAACAAAATCTAATTTGTAAAAATATTCAATTTTTGTCTTTGTAAATAACTTAAAAAATTCAGAATTGTGAGCTCGGATGGAACCTCATGTAGCTTTGATTTCGGTCCCACACCCGATTATTTCATTTATTCCGGTCAAACTTTTTCTGCCTCCACCAATAGAACGAACCTTTATTTTATCCCTGACGCTGATTTGGAACATGATACCACTCATGATTTAATCGAGTTGAATTATGACCCAACCACAAACCTTTTTAGTTCTGATGTTCTGGAGCAAGGTTTGAATTTTGATGTTGATTATGTAAATGAAATGATTTTCATCCAGGATTTTAATCAATCCCTGCTTTATAATGCCCAAACCCCTTTTGAAATTCCTACTCTTTTGAACATCTCCTTTGGGGTTTTCACTACTGAATACAATTCCACTATATTAATTAAGAATTTAACTTTATCTGGGGATGGAGCTGTTTATTTTATCATGGAGCCTTATTTGAAAACACTGGAGGATAGCCAATTTCCAGGGGAATATTATAATCAAACTATAGTAAATTATCAAAAACCAACTGGAGATCAAATAAAAAATTGCAAAAATTACCTCAATCAAACGGTTGATGTCTGTCTTAGAGCGATTTATTACAATTTCACAAGCTATGACATTGAAGTAAGACAATTGCAGTCATACACGGTTTATAAAGTTTATTATATGATCACTAATGAAAATCCACTTTTCCCAGTTTATAATAATTCTCAAGTCTATGAGGCCGAAGCTTTATCTTATACCATCTATGGATCGAAGTTAAGTTGTTGGGATGGATTAAAAGCCATAATTTTAATTGGGATATTATTAGTATTTAATATGTGAGTTGAATTTAAATAGGAACAAAATAATTTCGTATTTAAATTTTTGCACTGACAGAAAGAAATTAATTTTTTTTTAATAACGAGCTGATTTTCTTTCTCTTAAAAAAAATAGGAAGTGCCAAGAGATCTTTTTTTTTAATTATTAAGAAAAATATTCATATATTATGAACAAAAAAACGCATTTTTATGAAGTTGAATTCGAGTTCTAATAGGCGTATTATAGATTTATAAATTATAATTCATTCTTTCTATCTTTCTTGAATTTCCTCAATGACCAATTTTTCTTTTCTCATCCTATTGAGTTTGGTGGTATGCATTTGTGCACAAGACTTCGTTTGTCCTGACAATGGCAATTTTGCGAATCCATCTGCCACTGATTGCGACACCTTTTACAGTTGTCAAGATAATGGAGATGGAACTTATACAGTTTCCTTGGAATACTGTTTCTATCCTATGATTTGGGATGACACCCTGAAAATATGTATAAAAAGAGGGCCAGATAGTTGCCTACCAATAGTGGATCCTTGTGAAAACGGAGATGGATATCAACCGAGCGATAAAGAATGCAGTCATTTCTACATTTGCAACTCTGATGTTGCGACTTTGGTTAGTTGTCCTGCTGGGCTTGTTTTCAATTCTGAATCGAATTCATGTGCCTTTCCACCCATTACTTGTTCAGATTGGTGCACTGATCATCCAACTGGCGCATACACTTATTGGAATTACGCAGCAGGAGTTACGTGCACTGGAGATGCGGATGGCACTACTCTCCCGGTTCCTTGGGATGGCAGCGAAAGAGTCGCTGCTTTCTGCTATTCTGGCTACCCAATCTTAGTGTTTTGCTGTGGCATTGGTCGCCATGTTTATGGAAGCCCAGGAATTTGCCAATAAATAAGATCATTATTTAAAAAAAAATAGGAGAAAAAACATTAAAATAAAGATGAGATATAAAAATGAAAATTAATTCAAAAAAGAATATTGGTTTAATTTAAGCATTTAGGGTGTGCACAAAAAACAACTATTTGATCAAATTAGTGTCAAAATAAACTCCGATTTTGACACAACAAAGCAACTTTTCATAAAGCGCTTTTTTTTTAAACTATTATTTTTGAAAAAAGTCCAAAAATCAATATAAAAATTTCAATATTTGTTCATTTGTTACCTTCGAATATTTATTTAAAAACACAAAAACCAAACTCTTAAAACTTTTAATATTTTTGTTTCAAAAAGAATTTGTTCATTCAAATTTTTTTAATGATAAAAAATATAAAACTCCACTTAAACATTTTTAGTGAAGAAAACTTTAATGAGTTTGACTTTTAACTGAAACAACATATATTATTTATTTTTTATGGCATCAGGGATTTCATTTTTGGGGTCCTCATCAAGCCATTTTGTTCTTTTTCCATCTAGCCAATATCCCTTTCTTGATGATCCATCATGTAAGAAATAAACTCCCGTTCCATGTTGTTTCCCATTCACCCATTCTCCTTCATATCTCCTTCCATCTGCCCAATAATAAATTCCAAATCCATGTTTCTTATCATTAAAGTACTCACCTTCATATTTCCTTCCATCTTTCCATGTATAAACACCTTTTCCATGCATATTATTGTTTAACCAATACCCATCATATACTCTGCCATCAGACCAATAATAAATTCCCTTTCCGGAAATTTTATTATCATCCCATTCACCATCATATTTAGAACCATCGGCCCAGATATAACAACCTTAAAAGCACATATTTTTTTATTAGAGGTAAAATTAATATGACCTTTTCCTTGTTTCTTGCCAAAATAATAATCTCCATCATATTTGGACCCATCTGCCCAAACTTCTTTACCATATCCATGTTGCAAATCATCTTTCCAATAACCTTCATATTTAGCCCCGTTCACATGGTTATAAATACCATAACCATTGGCTTTATCTTCCAGCCATTCCCCATCGAAGATGTCACCGTCTATATGAAAGAATTTGCCTTTTCCATGTGCCTTGTTATTTTTCCATTCGCCTTTATATCAAAAATTATTTATTCTTTTAATTTTTGAAAAAAAAACCTTCATAACGAGCACCATCAGGCCATTTTTGCACACCAGCACCTTCTCTACGATCTCCAATCCAATCTCCCTCATAAACTGCTCCACTTTTAAAAGTAAAAGCAGGTCGTTTTTCTTTGTCCATACTTTTGCTTTTAGGTTTTTCTAGAAAGCAAAAAAATTTTCTTCTAAAGAAAATTCAGAAAGTTTAATGAGAACCGGTTTTTTGTTCAAGTTCTTTATCCTTTAGGTCGTTAAAGTATTTAGGTTTGACAGCGGTCTTTTTGTCACTGCTAACTATCTCATTCTTGACTTTGGATCGAGTTGATTGGCCACGGAAAAATGATTGAATTTTAACGATTTGATCTTCATTCGATCGATAATAACTCAACCCTTCATCGATATTCTATGAAAACAAAAATGTTGTAAAAAAATGTTAATAAAAATTTGAAAACTTCCGATTTTTTGTTTATTTTATTGCCTGCAGTTTTTGATACTATACCACCATTTTCTTCAACTTGTTCCTATTATGAATAAATTAAAATTGGAGGCAAGTGATGAAATGAACGAGGTTGAGCTCTGTCCCATCTCCTGGTCGTTGACAAGCTGTGCAAGAGCCGCAATTATTGCCCATTTATGTTGTTAAAAAATATTTGTTAATTCTGATAAATTATTAAAAATCTAACAGAAGAGGAAAACAAAATAAATATTTTTATTATTAGGGCTGATATTTTTATAAAAAAGTGTTTTTTAAATTTTTTTTTTTTTGTTTGA
>Ga0302186_10001649_pt1 | contig 18187 bp, 18 predicted proteins | sample II_Bog_E1_2_FD_198782 | JGI IMG/M metagenome (GOLD analysis project Ga0302186, IMG submission 198782) | Peat permafrost microbial communities from Stordalen Mire near Abisko, Sweden - II_Bog_E1_1 | ecosystem: Environmental > Terrestrial > Soil > Wetlands > Peat | place: Sweden: Abisko...
AATTCTTCAATTTTTTTTGGGTCCATTTTAGTTTGCTAAACAAAGAAAATCAAAGTATTATATAGATATATATAATTAAAAAATATCAAATTTCATTCATTATTGCTTCTTAATTAAGAACCGAAAATGAGAAAAACAAATCAATATGACCACATTCTAGAATTCTGCACTGAAATGCAGAATTCTGTTTTTCTGAAATTTTTTTTTTTTAAAAAAACGTGCAGACTTTAATGCAGAATTCTGCATTTAAGTGCAAAATGAAAAAAATATGAAAGAAAAAATAGTTTCTTTAATTTAGCGGTACGAAATTATTTAATTAAATTATTGATCGTTTCTTTTTTCTCTTTTTGAAAAATTTTTTTATTTGGTTTTTCGTATTCTTTTAACAAAAATACCAAATTTTAATTATAATTTTATTATTTCTTAAAAAAAAACAATGCTAAACTTTGCAACCCAACTAAAATTTGTGAATTTCCTCACTTTTATCGCCGAAAAAGAGACCGAAGTTCTTTTATTTTTCTTCTCTCTTTCAATCTTCGTCTAAGTTATATGAATATAAATTGAAAATTTGCAAAAAAGAAAAACCATCCTTGCAATCAATTCCCCTTTTTTTAGATAAGGGTGGTAAAGGATATATAACTCCAGATGACATTCTGAATTTCTGTTGTGAAAATGGAGTTGATATTAATTATAGTGAAGCATACCATATCCTTTTTTCATTGGATCCCGGCTTTGAAGGAAGATTCCAAAATGAATTGTAAAATAAATGGAAATTACTCTCTTTATTTAAAATAACAGGTTTTTAGACCAAATGTTCCCATTTTATAAAATTAATGATCATCAGAGGGATAATTCTTACTTTTTCGAGTTTCTTCAAAGATTTTTAAGCACAATATTTTGGAAAATGGCTAATAATCTGAGATTTTATGAGCAATGTCAAAAAATTCTTTTAAATTCAGAAGATTTTGACTTAAGAGAACTGTTTCGCCAGATTTCTGAACAGCAAGAAATTATTCAAGTCACAAAGAAAAGGTTTTTTTTATTTTTGAAGGGGTCATTCATTTAAATCACATAATATTTTTGAAGTTTAGAAACATATTTAAAAGAATTCGAAACATTTCTCTCGGAACAAGAAATGTCACATTTATTCAATTATCTTGATAAAGATAGTGATGGAATTATTGATATGGACAACCTCCAAGAAAAAATTACAATGAGAACTCCCAGCGAAATTGAACATTTTTCAAAAAAATCTAAATTTTTTTATGAAAATAAAGAGATGAAGGCACCTTCCTATAAAACCTTCAAAAAACAACCAATTGAAAATAAAAGATATTCAACAAAAACTGTGAAAATGGAAAAATTCGAAAATCCCGTGGAAAAAAGGTTTTTATATTTAAAAACTATTGTTGAACAGGGTCGGATGATTGAAACTTTAAAGCAAAATTTGGCTTTAAAATCAGATTTTTGCTACATGAAAGCCTTTGATCTTTTGTTAGAAGGAAAAAACTCTAATTACTTGACTCTTGAAGACTTTACATGCTTTTTGCCCCAACTAAAAAATGAAGATGTGTTTTTATTATTTAAAAAACATTCCAATCACACTATAATGATGTTTATTTCATAATAAGCAATTTTTCCTTAAAAATTAATAAGGTACTCAAATTTTACAAGACTCCTGGCACCTGAAAATGAATATTATAAAACTGAATCAAAAAACAAAAACTTCAATATGAATGAGAAATCTTTCAGAGTATTTCTTATAAAAAATTATAATAATGGATGTGATTAGGATTCCAAGATTACAGAAGAAACAAAAGATTTATTGAGAAGTTTATTAATTTCGATAGTGGAAGTTGAGTCAAAAATCTCAAATTTAAGCCAAAGTTTAAATCCGGATGACTTTTATGACGAGCTCAATTACTCAAACAAGGAATTTCTCAGGGAGGACGATTTTTCTATATATTTCAATGAAAGAAATTTTTATTTGCTGAAGGAAGATCTCAAATATATATTGCATAGGTTCGACTCTGATCGAGACGGAAGGATTTCTTACCATGAGTTCATTGTCAATTTTTAAATTGGCTTTTTTTTATTTATTTTTTAATATTTTTGAATTAACATTTTTGATTTTTTTAAATAAAAAATCTATTTTTTAAAAATCTCTTAAACACCAATAGAGTCGAAATACACCTTATATATGTTTTTAAATGTTTCTATTTCTTTTATCATAGCCAAAAAATCTTCACAAACTGAAGTGTATAAGCATCTTCCGCATTTTGGGACTATCTTGTGATTAACCATTTTTTCTGATGTCTTATAATTCGTATTCATCCCCAACTTCTCTGAAAAAAATTGAACCATTTTCTCACTTGACTTTTCAAGAACTCGCAATCGGTAAAATTGAACTCCCAAATCGTTATTAACAATAAAGTCGTCCTCCATTATTCTTCCAAATATAAAAAATTCTGCATATTGGCCAGCCTCGTTGAAAAATTTCTCTGGTGTTCCATTTAAACCTTTTTTTTTATAGGAATCCATTAAAATAATTATCAGGTATTCCAATAAATTGAGATTTCGGTAAGGTTTTCGCATATGAGTCTTTCCAAAATTGACCATTGTAAACAAACATTTTTTTTTTGTCTATTAACTGTTCAAGAATTTTTATGATTAGCTCTTTAGTGTCGTTTAGGGTTATTAAAGGATCGATTTTGTCGTTGTCAATAGCCTGATGAAGGCAATGATAGGCTTTGATGCAGTTTTCTTTCAGAATGAATTTTCTCAAATCTAGATTAAATGGTGTTGGAAGCTTTATCCCAAATTGAAAACTTTTAGTCAAGATCTCATTTATTTTTTCATGGTTATTTGCATTATCGAACATAGTTAACCCAAACGATTCAAAGCCAAAAGCAGATATTTTTTTTTTATAGTTTTGCAAATAGGTACGCAAAACCTGGAAAAAAAATTCAAAAATTTGTTGATTGAAAGACTTCACCCATATAATTTTGTTAAGGAATGATAATTTTGGCTTTGCAATGAGAGGAACCACAAGGTTAGAAAAAATAAAAGACGACACACGGGTTCCATGTTCTTTGGCTTCTTCAGTTTTATCAAAATATTTCTTAATAATTTCAGAATAAATTTTTAGTAAATCTCCTAAAACCAATGTAGTCAAGTAATGTTCGTCTATAAGAGTTACATTCAGTGTTGGAAGACAAATTTCAAATTGTTTACTCAAAGCAGAATGAATTTTGAAAGGAAATAATGATGGATTTTTGTCTTTTTCCTTTAATTCATTTAGGATCTTTTGAATGGGAAGAAGATTTTTTTCTAAATAGTGATAAGTTTAAGAAATAAACCCTTAATTCTAAAAGAAATACCGAAAAGGGTGATTTCTATTTGATCTTGTTGATTTTGACTGTCTATTAAAAAATGTTATGCTCACTTAAATATTAGCTTTTTACTTCCCATCAATAAATGTTTTTGATCTATTTTTTAAAAATATATGAATATAAAAATAAAAATATGTAATTTGAAATAATGAATTTTTTAAAAAAAATTCATATTCAAATTTTTTTTAGTAAATGTATTTATAATTCAAAAAATTTTCAATAAATTAAAAAAAAAAATAGTAATTTCAAATTTTTTTGAATAATTTCAAAATTTCAACAGTAAAATAAAAAGAAATAAAGTATTTTAAAATAAAATATAGTAAAAGACTAAAAAAAAAAAGAATGATTCATTATTCAATAACTTTTTAAAAACCTAGAATTCAAATATGTTTTTCAAGGATAAAAAAATACAAATTCTCATTAAAAAAAACCTTCTAATATTAATAATTTAAATTTTGGTGCCAAAAATTATTACAGAAACCAATGGACATTCAGGAAAACATGCCACCACAATCTAAAAATTTTTCCTTTAACATTTTTTCGAAAACGGATGGGAAAAAGGAAAATCCAAATTGTGAACCATACAATTATATCAAATGCGTCCGTGATAAATTCCGCTCTGAAGGACGAAAATCTGACATCCAGTTGAAATTAGAACAAAAAAGATTTAATTTCTTAAATGATGGAGTTTGCCAAAAATATGAGGAAGAAATTATCAAGTTTTTTGATGGCTTTTCACAAACTAAAGTAATTTTTCTAAACTCATAGAAAATTAATGAAAAAAATATAGACACAACCAAAAATTGTGGCAAAACGCCTTTTAGAAAGTTTTGAGAAAGCCGAAAAGTCAAGAGATGAGGAGGTGATTCTTGAAAATCTGAAGATTTTAAGAAAAATTACATGTATTGCTAAAAACGAGCTCATTTTGCAAGAAATTGTTTTGTCGAAAGTGATGGATTATTTGGATTTGTATTTGGAATTCAACTTCATGAAACGTGACCAAATCGAAAACGAAATTTTTTGGATTTACATAAATTTAACGACGCTTTCAGATAAAAAAAACAACTCATTTGATTTCTCTGGCTTGATTGTCAGAGTTTTAAAAAAATTGGCTTCCATCTGCGATATAACAAAAATAGAAATGGTAATATTTTATTTAGAAATTTAATTTATTTTTTCTTTATGATGAAAATTATAGATTTTATGGTTTTTCTATAATTTGTGTGTGGACAATGTCGTTTATAAGAAAAAACTATTGGAACATGGGATAATTGAATATATTCTAAAAATATGGGATGAGTTTCTTCTCGGAGAAACATGCAAACAGAATTTGATTGAGTTGGTTTTGGCTTTGTCACAACAAAAAATAGTTTATGTTGTTTATTATAATGAAGTAATAATTATAATGCGTTTACAACTTTATTAAATCATAAATATATTTGATATAGATATTGAAATTATTTCCAATCCTTGAAGCTTGCTTCCAAGAACAGATGCCAAGCAGTGATATGGTGAACTTATTGTGGATTTTCAAATATTTGACAGATTTTGATAATAATACGTTTGATAAAATACTTTCAATGAGCAATTTCGATATGCTTCTGAAATTTCTATTGTCTGATAACATAAAAATAGCCCAAGTTTCATTAAAAATTATTAACAACATGTTATCTGGTGAAAATCGACATCTACAAGTAAATAAATTTACATTTTTTAAAATACAAAATTTATTTAGTTTTTGATTGAAAAAAATATTTTGGAAATTTTCAGCCAAATAATCCAGTCTGATAGCTTATCAATGCGTAGGGAAGTTTGTTTCGGAATTTCAAACATATGTGCTGGGAACAAAGAGCAAATCGATCTTCTTTTTCATCATGACCTATTAAATGAAATGATAAAATTGGCTTTCATTGATGACATTTCTGTATTTATATGAATTTTATTATTTGTTTATTGAATTTTTGTCAAGGTCAAAATCGAAGTTGGAATTGCCATTGCAAATTTGTCATTTTTCGCAGATAAAAAACAAAGATTAAATCTTGTCAACAGGGGAATGATCGATATTTGGAGTGATCTTCTATCACAATTTCAAAATCATGAGGATACTTTAATTGTCCGGATTCTTGAAGGTTTAGAAAGCATGCTGATCTTGGGTATTGAAATCGAGAATATTATCGGAGTGAATTCGATAAAAATTTGTGTTGAAAATAGTTCAATTCCAAAGATTCTGGACTCGATGCAAGACAATCCAAATGAAAAAATTTACAACATTTGCTTTAGAATTTTAGACCGTTTCTTTAATTTTGTCGAATACTTATGATTAAGTTTTAAAAACTTGAAATTTTAATGTTTTTTTAAAAGCAAAATATTATTAAGAAGATTCATTTTCCAAATTAAAATATTATTAAAAGCAAAAAATTTCAAATGAACACAGGCATTAATAAAAATGAGAACTCTTCCATTCCTCAGGAAATAGATTTTAATTACCAGAAAACAGTAGGGGATAAAATAGTTTTTGCTTTTGGATATGTTTTTTGCTTTCTGGTGGCAGCTGCTTCGGTTTCTGCGATGGTTTATGTTATTGTCTCATAACATGTCAAGTTGGAAGTCAAAAATTTATCATTAAGTAAAAGAAAAGTCGAGCTAGGAAATTGCTAATATCTAAGAGAAAATAATCCGAAAAAAACCATTTTTTTTTTTTTTTTTTTAAAAGAATTCATATTTTTTTTACTCATATCGGTCAAATAGAAAAATTTATTTATATTTTGAAGAAAAAAACAAGTGAATAATCACCTCTCTTCTTTTCATTTTTAACTTCTTCATAAAATAAAATTTGTTTTTTGAATTTTCAAATAATAAATTTTTTTTTTATGTTATTTGTCGCCATCATTCATTTTTTTTTCAAGGGAATTTAGATAATTTATTTTAAAATATATTTTGTTTTCTTCAAAAAAATTTTCGACTCTTGTTTCTTCAAAAAAAAACTATACTCAGTTTTTTTGTATGAATAATAACGAAAATTAAGAACAATTAAAAGAAAAATAAAGATAATAATTTTTATTGAGAGTTTTTCCTTATAATTTAAGCAGAATTTTTGAAAAACAAATATAGATTGGGTTTTCTTAAATAACATTAACAAAAAATTTCATCCCAACCAACAAAGGAAGATTTTACTTCTTTTGATCTTTTATAAAAATCTTTCATTTTGGTCGTTTGGAGCAACCTATCGAAGGTAATTCCCTCTGCTTCAGCTTGTTTCACTTCTTTTTCTAAATTAGATTTGATTTCAGGCAAATACTCCGGTTGAATTTTTCTCATTACTAAATCATCCCAATTAAAATCCTCGAAAAACTTATGATTTTTCAAAGTTTCAAAGGATTGGAAACTACCAAGTCTTCGATTCGGCCTTTTATCCAGTAACTGTTTAATTAAAGCGATTGCATTTTCATTTTGGAGAGTCTGTGGGACATCAAATTCCACAGTTAAAATCAATTTGAATATGTCTAACGGATTCTCTTCATTTTCACCAAAAGGCAATTTGCCTGTTAAAAATTGATAAAGACATACTCCAAGAGACCAATAATCCACCAAAAATGAATATCCTTTACTCTTTATAACTTCTGGAGCTGTATAATGAGGAGTGCCGCATAAAGTAAAGGTTCTCTGGTTCAAATAGGAGCTATACATTTGATGATCATCTCCTTTGTTTTCCTCCTCAACCAGAAAACTCTTTTTCTTTTTCATCTTGAGAGAAGCTGTTTCAATTGTTATGAAAGACTTGCTCATCCCAAAATCTATTAATTTGATATAACCTTCCGAATCTATCATGATATTTTCAGGCTTGATGTCTCTATGAATGATGCCTTTCATGTGGAGATATTGCAAACAAAGAATCAATATACCCAAATAAAATTTCGCTTGTTCTATTGAAAAGACTTTCTTATGCTCTCTCCAAACTTTATAAAGGGATTTGCCTATAATGAAATCAAAAAGGAAGAAAATGTTGGATTCATCATGGAAAGTCTGATGAAGGTCGATTATGAAGGGGAAATCAAGATTCCAGAGAATTTTCTTCTCATTCCTTATGAAATGTTCGAGTTTCTCTGTGATGACATATCCCTTGGAAATGATCTTCAAAGCATATAATTTCTCTTTATCCTTGACCAACAAAACAATCCCTGAATGACCATCTCCGATTTTCTTCACAATTAAGAGTTTCTGCATATCCAATTTGTTTTTCTTGATCGAACAATTCAATTTATCAGGAGAGAACATATTCTCATGCGAAAACAGCTGATTTTCCTTTATTATGTTAAGATACTCCATCTTCAGAAATTTCTTTATATCTTCTTTCTTTAAATAAGAAATCACGGCATGTTTCCTGATTTTGAACCCTGCAAATTCAGGCTCATAATTTTCTTCCACTAACAATCTTTCTCCAAAAACCTGGCCTCTTTGTAGAAGAACTTTCGAATCATCGGAAATCAATTCCCCTTCTAAAATAACGAAGATTTTATTTATAAAGTCGGGAACTATAGGAATGAACTCCGCCTCTTTAAATGAGAGATCTGACATATTGGATAAGATTTTCTCAATTTGGATGTTTTTCAGGCTCGAAAGGATTTTCGAGCTTTGAAAAGCTTCTCTTTTGATATTTGAATGGATGATTGATTGGAAATTTGTACCAAAAATATCAATGAAGTTCTCATTTGAGATTTCCAGACATTCCAAATAATTTGAAAGAACCTTGATTTGGTACTTTTCTTTGAAAGGAAGGAAATTACCAAAATATTCGCCCATTTTCCTCACTTTCACGACCTTTGAATTGACGCTTACTTGGATTTCCCCTGCTTTGATTACATAAAGAGAGTTGAATTTCAGATAATTCAATAAAATTTCTGATTCTTTCATGAATTTCTTCACTATCACACGATGAGCCAAGGCTTCTTTTTGTTCAATGGTCATATCTTTGAAATAATGCAAATTTTTAATAAATTCGAAATTCTCCTGGAATTTGCTTAGTGTGATTTTTTTTATGACTTCATGAAAGACCGGCCGTGAAAGTCCCCAAAGAATAGATGTTTCCAGAGTCTTCATTTCATCAGATTTGCTCATATTATATAACAAAGTATAATCACCGAAATAATCCCCGCTTTTTAAAATTACAGATCTTTCAATAGCCTTTTCTCCTGATCCTGAGATCGTGTATTTACGTTCAAGCCGGCCTTTTTCTATGATAAAGAAATATTCGGAACTGTCCCCTTTTTCGAAAATAAACTTATTAGGTTTGGCTTTGAAACATTCCATTTTGAAGATCAACGCTTGTAATAAATCGTTTTCCAGAGAAGAGAAGAGAAAATGATGTTGCAAAATATCTAAAAGGAAATTGTTTATTTTATGATTGATGATTTTAGTCAAATGAATCACATTCTTAGGGTAAGGATGGTCCTCTAAAGATAGATCAGTCGTCAAGAATTCCAATAATTCCTGTAAGGATTTTTGAGAACTAAGTTTACGACGCTCTAGAATTTCAACCCACGAAACACCATTGATCTCAACTTGACTAAGATCATTATTCGAAGTAAAATTGGTCTTTAATATCAATTTTCCCAAATGTTTTCGCGGAGAAATTGGAGATTTTCGGTTGAAATGCTCTAGAGATCTCGAACGACAGACATTTGAATGAAGGTTGAGATTATAAGTTGGTTGGGGACTGATTTTATTTATTTCATAAAGAATATCGTCCTGAACGTGTTTAATTGATGATTCATTCATTTTTCATAAAAAGTTAACTTTTAAAAAAAAGGTTTTAGGTTGAAATTTATAGTTTTTTTTAGAAAAATAATTTGTTAAAAAAAATTGCTTATTTTTTTAACGATTTTTTGATGGTTATCTATCTATATTTGGTGATTTTCTGTATTAATGCCCACGAAGCATGAAATGGTGGAAACTAATATAATTTCAATTTTTTTTCTCAAAATTTCAGAAAGAAACATATTTTTTAATTATTTTTTTTTTTCTTAAAAAAAAAGAAGAACAACTACCCAAAAAATTAATTAATTAAAAAAACAAGGAAGAAAAAATGGATTAATTAAAAAAAAACCCTCTTCTCAATCCCCCTTCAAAAAAGCTCCTCTCTTTTTCTTTTTTTGTTTATTTATGAAAATAAAATGGAGTTAAATTAAGCGTTCTTTATTTAATACTCTCACTTCTTTTCCTTTTTTTGAGACATAACCTTTTTCACGATTTTGACTTCTTCAGTGAGAAAAGCTCGAATAATTCTGTTTTTGACGCAATTGCTGCATAAGCTGCCTCCATAAGCTCTGGAAACTCGATTTTCCCTCTTTTTCAATAATTTGAATTTATTAGGTCTCAAAATCGGCAATCCGGTCAAAGGCTTTCTGCATCCTGGTTCTCCACATATTCTGGGATTTGGCTTTTTATCAAGGTATTGAGCCATAGTTCTACCACCTGTTAAAGGCCGAAAAAATTAAATGGAATAATGTTTTTGAGGTAAAAATTCAGAAGAAGAAATGAGAAAAATTATTTTAGGAGAGAGGAACCTGGAGTTTTCACCTTTCGGATTTTATTGTTGATCGTGTTATAGGACACTTGTCTACGGTAGGTTATTCTTGGAGCCATTTCGAAGATTTTTGAAAGATTTTTTATTGAGCAAAATCAAAAATTTTTTAATGATTTTTTATAGATATTGAGTTTTTTTCTTTGAAGTATTCTTTTCAAAAAATTGGAATTTCTTTTTTATTAAAAATCAAATTTTCACACATATTTCATTTTTTTATTCAAAAAACGAAAATTTTCATAATATAAAAAATGGACTATTGCATTATTTTGAATTTCTGGAATCATTTGAAGAAAAAATCCATCATTTTGATGAAAAAATCCATCATTTTGAAAAATTTGTCATTTTAAGAAAGAATTTGTGAAATATGAATAATAATGAGTAATTTTCCAATAATAATAATTATTATTATTAAAAAAAAAGTCCTTGAAATTTATTTAATATGATTTGCGTCAAACTTTTCTTTTCCTTCTTGATTTTCTGTCTCGTATCGCGAGTTTTCTGCGTCGATTGCGATTCAAACGTGAGTTGTTATGATAATTACACTTGTTGTAGAAACAGTTCTGGGGATTGGTCTTGTTGTCCTTATAGAAATGCCGTTTGTTGCCCTCAAGACAACATTTGTTGCAGAAGCGGATATCATTGTTCTTCAACTGGATGCAAATCCGTGGCACTTGAAAGGTTTATCGGATTATCTGAGGAAGGAGAAAGATTGATTTAAAGAAAGAAACTGAGGAAAATTATTAATTAAATTCATCCTTTGGAATGTTTAATATATTCATATTTTAGGAATTTATTTTCATAAAAAACCATTGTTTTTTTAATTTTATTGTAAAAAATATTTAGGGTCTTTCATAAAAAAAATTTTTTTTTATTAGTGTTTCATGTTTTCCTTATAAAATTAAAACCCTCGGAAATTAATTCAAATTTCAGAAGATTCCAAAAAAAAAACATTAAAATAAAAAATCATTAATAAAAAACAAAATGGAGGTCGAGATAAAAGAAGAAGGAAATTATTCAGGCTTAGATTCTAAAATGGAATTAGAATCCTTTCCTAATGAGAAACCAGTTTCTTTTAAAAATTTTTCTTCTTTTCATGGTTTTTTAAGGTTATATTCAAAGTTGTCACAGATCCAAATGACATTTTTCTTAAAGATTTTGCACGAAAATTAAAATTTGAACAAGGTCATTTGGTTAAAATTAAGGGTTATTTTGATGAGATTAATCGAACTGTTGAAAAAATGGGTAAAGACAAAATTTTGCCTCATTTTTATTCCATTGATAAACTCGCTTTGTCTTTGAATGATTTACAATATGATCGCTATTATGAAAAACATTTTCTATATTATTTTACTGAACACAGAAGAGAAGAATATAAAACATAATTGATTTATTGCATGAGATTCCAAAAGTCGTTGGATTGCAGGGATCTGGGAAATCTCATTTTCTATCTGATTTTGTTTTGCGCACTCGAATTCAAGAAAGTGATAAGTTTAGAGTCTTTTACGTGAACAACAATGAGTTATTTGCGCAAGGTCCTAGACAATATTTAGACAATGAATTAAAATATATGGTTGCCACTGATGCTGAAATGGAGATAATAAAAGAAACCTTTCTTTCTTTGAGTGATGAGAAGGATATCCCAACTTTTTTAAAATGTTTAATGCGGCTCAAGAAGCATTACAATTCTCGTGGGATAAAACTTGTGCTTGTTTGGGATCAGATAAATGTAATGAATCGTGAAAATGTCATCAAAAAAAGTCCGAACGCCTTCTCTGTTTATCGGGAATTAATCGAAGTGGATTATTTTGATGATCGCATTCTAAGCGCTTCCAATAATAATGAAGATATCAATGAAATGAAATCTTACAAGAAAATCGACATAAATCCTTTCAAAGTCTTCAATATTCTTCAATTTCTTCAACTCATTAGAGCTGAAGCGAAATCATTTAAACCAAATGATGTAATTTCTCCCAAAGACAAACAAGATGAAGAAAAAGAAGAAGAAGAAATTAATGACTATTCAAATGAGCTTGGCCGTATATTGTGGTTTTCTATCTCAGAATATTGTTTTTTTAAACAGACTTTTTTGGATGGAAATAAAGGAAAAACAATAATTGATAACTATTCTAAAAACAATGCTTTTAGTGAGTATTTCAAAGAGAGAGGCCGTTGGATAAAGGCATCTGAAGAGAAATTCAGAAAGGAATATGTTTCAAAAACAAAAATCCAACAATATGCTGAAGTTCTATCCAAAGTGGTGTATGATTACGAAATAAACAAGATTTCTGACAAAGTAAATAGAAATATTTTTATTTTATTCAGATAATCTTTTAAAGGCAAGCATTAAATTCCAAAAAGAGCCAAAACTCTATAATAAGCAACTTTTTTTCTATAATGAAGATCAAAAACTACTCATTTGCACTTCTCCTCAAATAAAGAATGAGGTCATCAATCAATGTTGTATGATGGAGACCAAAAAATTTTGGTGTTAATCCAAATTACAATAAATAAAGATCATGACATTCATTACAAAGAGTTGATCAACTTTATTAATAAAGAGGAAAAGAAAAAAAGAAAGAAAAAAAATAAGGGTCAAAAAAACAAAGGAAAAAAAATTGAAGAAGAAGAAAAAAAAAATGAAGAAAAAATTGCAGGAAAAAAAAAAAAAGAAGAAAGAATGAATAAATATCAGAAGTTTTTTTGAAACCTCGACAATGGTTTGTTGAACAGCTTTGTTTTTCAATGGATGACGAGAGAGAAGTTTCCTGAAATCAAAAAGAAAACAAAAAAAGATCTTTATGAATTAAAGGATAATCGGACTTTCAAAATTTATTGGTATCATGAAGAGCTTGAGCAAAAATTAAGATATGGTCATGTCATTAAGGCAAAATTTAATAATTTGAAGAAAAAAATAATTGAAAAGAGATTAAATGATTCTGAAAATTTAAGATAAATTATTTTAAATATATTGTTTATTGTAAAGAGAAATGTATGAAAGAGGATTGTATAAGTTTATGGTTTCATTTTGGCAACAGGTAATTCATTTATGTTTGGGATGTCAAAGATTCGTCAAAGTGACAATTATTTTCTTAATTTATAAAGAAAAAAAAGTTTCTTTTCTGCATATTTTCATTAATATTTTTATGATAATTTAATTAAGGTCATCGAACTAAAATCTTTTCATAAAAAAAGAAGAAAATCACAATCTATATTTATCTATGAAGGCATTGATATTGGTCGGAGGATTTGGAACCAGACTGAGACCATTGACATTTACCAACCCAAAACCTCTTGTCGAGTTTTGTAACAAGCCAATTGTGGCATATCAAATTGAGGCTTTGGCAAAAGTGGGCGTTAAAGAAATAGTTCTTGCCGTAAATGATCAGCCAATGCCAATAATCAACCAATTCATTAAAACATGCGAAGAAAAAGTATCAAATGACTATTTTTTAGAAAAAAAACATTTCTTAGTATAAAATCAAAATAAGTTGCTCGATTGAAACCCAACCTTTGGGAACAGGTCAGCCAAAAATCTCATTAGTTTTTATAAAACATCAAATCCAATAAAAAAGCGGGTCCCATTAATTTGGCGAAAGAACTTCTAGTTAAAGATAACGAAGACCAACTGTTTTTCGTTTTCAATAGCGATGTAATTTGCGAATTTCCATTAGATATCATGCTGAAATTCCATAAAGCCCATGGCAAACAAGGCACCATTATGGTTAATTCTCTCTATTTATACATTTAATAATCTATTTTTTAGCTAACAAAAGTACAAGATCCTTCGAAATATGGGGTCGTTCTTTATGATGATAAGGGGAAAATCGAGAATTTTATAGAGAAGCCAAAGGATTTCATAAGCAACAAAATCAATGCAGGAATGTATTTATTCCATACAAGCATCATCAACCGTATTGAGGTTTAAATTTAACAAGAATTAACATAAATTTAAAAGAACCATTTTAAAGCCGAAACCCACAAGCATTGAAAGAGAAATTTTTCCTAAAATGGCTGAAGAAGGCGAATTATATGCGATGACTCTGGAAGGTTTTTGGATGGATATTGGACAACCAAAGGATTTTCTCCTCGGGAGTTCATTATATTTGGAATTTCTTAAACAAAGCAACCCAAAATTGCTATCTTCAGAATCAAATACTATTGGCAATGTCCTGATAGTAAGTTATAATAAACCAGGATTTCTTTTTAAAAGTTGTGAAAAAGGATGAAACAGCTAAAGTTAGTCCTAATGCAATTTTAGGGCCTGATGTTGTGATTGGCCCGAATTGCGTGATTGGAGACGGTTTTTTTTAATTTTTTCGCAAAGAAGACGCTTAAAATCGTTATCAGTATAGGTGTAAGATTGCAAAAAACCTGCGTTCTTAATGACACTTTGATCAAGAATTACGCCTGGATTTCGGAGTCTATCATCGGATGGAAGTCGAGAATTGGAAGTTGGGTATAAATTACTTTTTTGTAGAAATTGAGAATGAAAATTAAAAGGTAAGAATTGAAGGAACCTCAGTTTTAGGGGAAGATGTTGAGATAAAAGATGAGGTTTATTTGAATGGGAATATAATTTTCCCACATAAATCTGTCAGTTCGAGTATTGACACCAAAGGATTGATCATTATGTGATTTTTTACATGAAAATCTAAAAATCTCATAAGAAATTAGAAACAACGAATTAAAAAAAAAAAAACGTAGTTTTTTTAGAGAAATTAAAAAAAATTAATGACTTAAAAAATTCAGAAATTTTAAAAAAATCTATTTTTTATTATGATTGAAAAAATTTCCAATTCTTATTGCCTGGTAATGAACTGCCTTAAAGAGAAAAACATATTAAACCTTAATAAAGATCTTATTCGCATTATCCTCAATTTCCACTCATGGCTACATTTTCAAGAGATTAAATGAAAGACTAAAACTATCAATAAATGAGAAAGGTATAAATAAATAATATGTTTTTTTTTACATTTTTTCAAATCTGATCATCATAGAATCTTTAAGTCATTCGCAAAAGTTCGACTTTCCGATATTTTATTTAAAATGAATAAATCAAAGGTTAAAAGTTACCAAATATATGGAAGAAATAATGTTTTTGCCTCTAATGCCAATTACAATCAATGCAGTAATGAAAAAGAAATCTTCTAATTGAATTAATTTAATACACATATATAAAGCTTTTCTGTGGTTTTTTGGTCCCCAAAATCACGATAGGCTTGCTTTATAGCAATTTAATTTTAAGAGCCAAAATTTCCTTTGATTCTCAAAACGATTCAATAAAAGAATTGACCGAAATCTCAACAAATACTTACATAACCATGTTTGATTATTCGAATTTCAGCCTAATGGCTCTCGGATTTGTAGTCGCGGCCTCTCTTGGAAGATTTAAAAAAGTCTAAAATTAAATTTATCTATACAAATCATGATATTTTATCTAATCTTATTTAAAATTTCCTTGATTAATAATAATTTTATTTAAAATATGAGAAATGTGTCATATTCATCAATCAATTTGCTCAGAAATTCCATAAATAACTGACATAATTCCTCCATTTCATTGATACTTAGCTTATTTTCCTCCAATTTCTCATATCCCACCTGAATTATCAAATCATCGGATGATATCTTGATAAAAAATGTCAAAACCACATATGGTCGATTCAACCAGGAAACTTTTCCTGCTATTTCCTCTTCTGCTAATCTTACACAAGAAGTCAATATTCCTTCAACTTTCTCCATTAGTTCTTTCAAGTCTAACTTTAATTTCGTCAAAGGAGTTTCACAAACGATTTGCTTGAAAGCAAAAAAGGATTCATCAATATCCAAAGGCAAAAGGAACAAATTAATAGTGATTGGAAGTCTGAATTTAATTATATGCTCTTTGTTTTGGATTCTAATAGAAATTTTATTAAAAAAATGAAAAAAATGAAAAAAATGAAAAAAATGAAAAAATTAAAAAAATTAAAAACATTAAAAAAATTAAAAAAAATAAAAAATTAAAAAAATTAAAAAAATTAAAAAAATGAAAAAAAAAATGAAAAAAACAATAGATGATGATGAAAAAAAGTGTAATATTATATTAAAATACTTGGCTTTGATCAATCCATAACAAGGCTCAAATTGGAAATCCGCTGCATATACATATAAGTCTATATGATGGCAGTTTTTCTCAATTTTCTTCGCATCCAGATCGTCATTTCTGATAATTATCAATTCTTATAAAATAAATTTTATTTGAAAAAATCAAAGAAAAGTAATTACGATTAGAAGGATATGATATTGTATCATAGCTGAAATCATTAGCTTCTTCTTTAGTGATAAAATCTAAGCGTAATTTAATGAAAATGCCTTCCTGATTTGTGCCAATCATATTGAAACTCGCCTCTATTTGAAAACGGTCTTCTTTAATGAAAGTCCCTTTTTTTGTGATCGTGCACATGAAAAAGTTGAAATTTTCCTCAATGAACTTGAAATTTGGATTTTCATTCAATAATATCTCTAATTTTTCCATTTTGTTCTTTTCTTTCTCTTTAAAAAACGCAGAGATTTTAGTCCAATCTCCATTTAACTCATCTAAATTCGCAGCCATTTCATAAGTCTTATCCGAAATCCCTTTCCAAGAGCCAACTTTCTTGAACATATTCGAGTATTTTTTGTTGAAAGGTCTTCGCAATACTTTTTTTCTTTTAGAATTCTTCGATTCCGTATCGTTGATCTTGGAAATGTTTTTAATAAGTTCGATTTCATTTAAGGTCATTGATTTCATTTTGCTGTTTTTGCGAAGAAAACTCGGCTTTAAAATCAAATTTAAATCCGTCTTATTCTTTTGACTTTTTTTCTTGTTGTGATGTTCCATTGCATCATTGAAATCCGCGATTTCATTTTTAACATCTTTGATTAAGCCAGATTCAGAAGACCGTAGTTTCTGAGAATTAGGTGAACATTCCTCGCTTTTTTTGCCACTTCGCGGTGAATCCATTTTCTTTGTGGCACTTCTCACAAAAGTCTGGATTCTCCTCAAACCGCTTGAAGCTATTTCCTTGACTTTTTTTACTTTAGATAGGATGTTATGTTTATAATAAAGATGGATGAAATTCCAAGCGAAAAATATGTTGGCTATTGCAGGAATTAGCCCACAAATGCAGGTATAAAGAACACTGACTTCTTCTTCTGATATGATTTTGAAAAGATATAATATCGCGAAATAATATGTGAGAAAAAGCGTGATTAATGAATTGGTTTCAAAGGTGTTGATCATGGGAAATTCCTTTTGTTTATAAGGCTTGATGTTGATTTGGAGCATTAAGCTCAAGAGAATAATGGTTTCCACGATATTCAATGGATATAGACTTGTATTTTGAGTATAGGAGAATAAATATAGTTGAACAAATAAAATACTGATTTTTCTTAATAAAGTCAAAAGATCCCAAAAGAAATAGTTTTCCTTGAAGGTATAGATATAGAAACCGAAATTAAACAAGACAATTTCATCATATAATTTTTTTTTCATTCTTTTATGCAAAAGATAGAAAAGGATAATGAAGGGGAATAATATCCCGATTATTACTATCAAAGGCACTGCAAAGGTTCTGATCATGAATTGATGTTCATCGCTATAATAAACTATGGATTTGTCTTGAACTACCCTATAATCTACATTTAAATCATCTCCAAAGTTTTCATGTCCTAGCATTTGTAATAAGACTTGAATGACATCGCTATAACAAAGCAGGAATATGGTCATGGAAAGCGAAACTGGATACCAAAAAAACTTCATTTCGGTTTTATGTTTTTTAGTAGCCTTAGATAATAAGACTACTACTAAACAAATCATTAGAAGCAAGAAAGGGTAAATTAAAGTGCATATGACTTTAAAATAGAGCAATTTCATATTAGAATTAAAAGCTTCAAGAACACATTGCAAATTTAACGAATCACTTATCGATGGAGTTAAACTAAAGGCAATTGATAATGAATAGCTCAAATCATCAGGCCATTTAAATGGAAGATACAGCGCTACACTGAGCACCTGAATATGATTAATAAAAACTTTAATGGCATTCGAAGCAATAGCATTATCATCATATTCATTAATTTTCTTACTTATTAATCTATTTAAATTCATAGCAGTTGAAATTGAAAATAACGTGAAAACCACTCGTAAAACAAGTTCTATAATAAGTGATAAACCATAACCACTGCCGTTGCA
>Ga0302186_10001653_pt1 | contig 18174 bp, 22 predicted proteins | sample II_Bog_E1_2_FD_198782 | JGI IMG/M metagenome (GOLD analysis project Ga0302186, IMG submission 198782) | Peat permafrost microbial communities from Stordalen Mire near Abisko, Sweden - II_Bog_E1_1 | ecosystem: Environmental > Terrestrial > Soil > Wetlands > Peat | place: Sweden: Abisko...
AAAAATTGTAAAAAAAACAAGAAAAAAAAAAAAATGAGGATGATGAAGATGATGAGGATGATAACTATGTGAATGTTTTGAAAAAGAAGAAAGCAAATACATCACACTCTGATTCTGAGGATGATCAAAAAAAAAAAAATAACAAAAAAAAAAAGGAAGAATCAGGCTCAGACTCAGATGAACAAAATGCCAAAAAAAAGAAGGTACTTGCAAAAGATAAGAAAAAGGGCAACAACGACTCAGATGATGATTCAGATCAGAAGGAAAAAGGAAAGGCCAAACAGAATAAAAAAAAAGAAGAGTCTGATGACGACGATGAGGATTCTGGCAACAAAGGGAAAGGAAAAGGGAAACCACCCCCCAAAAAAACAAATTCAGATTCTAATGATTCTGCACAGTCTGATGATGATGAGGATTCTAACAAAAAAGGTAAAGGAAAAGGGAAACCACCCCCAAAAAAAGTAAATTCAGATAATGATGATGACTCTGACAAGGCAAAGGCTAAAGGAAAAGCCAAGCAAAATAAAAAAAAGGAGGACTCAGATGAAGAAGATTCAGAGAAAGAAAAAAAAGGAAAATCTCAAGCAAATAAAAAAAAACAAGAGTCTGATGATGACAATGATTCAGAAGATGACAAGAAGGTTCCTCAAAAAAATAAAAAAGGAGTTGTTCTCTCAGACGATGACAGTGGTTCATCAAATAAAGGCTCCAAAGGAAAAAAATTGCCAGTTAAAAAGGATGTTAAGAAGTCAAAAGGAAAATCTGATTCAGAAGATGAAGATCAACCACAGCCAAAGTCCTCAAAAAAAATTGAAATAAAAGGTCGTGATGAAAGTTCGGAAGAGGAAAACCGAAAACCGCAAGGAAAGCAAAATAAAAAACTCAGAAAACTTTCATCAGATCATGAAGAAAGCAAAGCTAACAAGAATGTGGCTAGTGATGATGATGATGATGATGATGAAGCGACTATTTCAATGAAGGCTCAAAAAGCAAAAAGAGATAAAGAAGAAACGACCATTAGGACAAAAACAAAAATCAATCGTGAAATACAAATCGTTCGAATGGTGGGAGGTAAAGATATCGATTCCTTTATTTTCAAAGGGAATTTCACCATCAATCGGAACAAAAAGAAAAAGGCTGACAATATTCTAATAGAAGATAAATACAAGGATATCAGTAGGCTACATGGAGAAATCATTTTATTAGAAAATGGTTTTTATCTCAGAGATGAGGGGAGCACCAATCACATTTATATTAATGTAAGTCCAAAAGGAATGCAAGTGTTGCTGCAACCGGATTTAGAATTTAGATTGGGACATTCTTTGATAACTATTGAAGATATTGAAGATCAAGAAATCAAATTAGCTCTAAGAGAGAACTTTGCCATGGATGGGGATGCTGAAAATGAAAATCCTGTGGAGTATTGCATTGATTTAAGCAGAAAAACTGAAATCAAATTTCCTTCCAAGGATGACAAAAAGAGATATTTCAAGAATGATGACATGATTTTGGTAGACCAAATTTCATTCGTTCTTCTTCCAAACAAGAAATACGCCTTAAAGACTCTTAGAGATGATGCAGAGTAATTTTATAAGAGAAAAAATATTATAATTTATTTTAGGACGTCGGTGAAATTGGAAAATGGACTAACTGAAGAAGAAAAGAAAAGGAATTTCTTTTATTTGTTAAACAAAGACATGGTAATTAAAATGGGAGAAGAAAATTCGTTCTTGGTGAAAAACGCTTTCAAGCAAAACCCTCCTTTATGCTCTTGCAAAAAAGTTGCTGATACAGTTATTTTTCCTTGTCGTCATATAGCCACTTGTTTCGAATGTTTCAAGGAGAGAAAGTTTAGATTATGTCCTTATTCAGGTTGTGGAAAAAAAATAGAGGAAAGAGTTCGATTAATTGATATTTATCGACCAGCCTATTAAGGCATCATAAAATTAAATAGGATAGAACTTGAGAAGAATTTAATTTATTATTTTTAAATCAAACAAGAACTGAAAATTTAAAGCCATAAAATTAAAATTTGAACGCATTTTATATTTGAAAAAATCTCAATTTTATTTATTTAGTTCAACCAATATTTAGTGCTCTGGTGAGCTCGGACTGGTGTCCAGTCAGGACTTCAAATCCTGAGGGGATGAAAATCCCAGGAGTTCAATTCTTCCTCTGGAGCGTTTTTTTCTCAAATAAACCAAAAATCAAATTTTGATGTTTTTTTTTTAATTTCTCAAATTTGTTATGAATTATACTTCAAACAAAAAAAATAGCAAAAAATTTGGAAGTCCTCTCTTGACTCCTACGAGTGTCTATGAAATCAAGAGGGATTCACCAATTAAGACAGAATCTAAATGTGTGATATGCAACAAATCAACAAAAATGTATTGTTCTAAATGTTCCAAGGTTTATTATTGCAGTCTTGAACATCAGAGACTTCATTGGTTTTAATTTTTTTTTTTCTATGTTTTTAAATGAGAGGATTAGGCCTCGACATAAAAAAGATTGCAAAAATTCAAAAGACAATTTGGAAAAAAATGTTGAGTCATTTTCAAGAGTAGAAATCAAAATAGATGACATTCTTTTTCAAGAACCTTCAAATCAAAAGGATTTCAATATAGAAATGTTAGAATCACAGAAAAAAACTCACATAAAAACTATAATTCAGTTTTTTTCGGAAGGGCTCTTTGAAAAATCCCTGATTTCTTGCAAAATCAATTTCACATTATCCAAGGAATTGTTCCGAGCCAAATTCAACCCATCTTCAAAGAATTCGTTTGTGTTGTTTAATTACCTAAGTGACGGTTTATTATATGTGAAAGCTTTGATAAAATCGGATCAAATTTATAATGCCAGGGGCTTGTTAAAAAGTTTTTTGAAGACTTTCTTGAAGTATTTCAATGAAAAGGAGGTTTTTACTTCAGATTTTCTGCGCGAATCAAGTGTCCTGAACAAAAAACAAATTTTGAAAAAATATACGAATTTTATCTCAACTTTTGCTTCTTTGTTTTCTGCCATAGGGGATTTCAATAATTCTGAGACTCTCTATATTAAATATATCAAATTGATTGAGATAAACATTGGTAGCAACAGTCTGGATGCCTCAAATTGCTATTTCCTTATTGGATTGTTTTACTATGAAAACGTTAGATTTTAAAACTATTATGTTAAAATTGAATTTATTTCATTAGGGGTTTTATAAGAAAGCATTGGAATGCCTGAAGTTTTCGTTAAGCATCAGAATTAGCAATTATACAGAAAAGCACGAAAGTGTTGCTGATTGTTGGTTCAATATGGCAATTATTTATAAAATAATGAAGAAAAATTTTAAAGTAAAAACATATTTTTTAAGCACAATTAATATTTTATTAGGCGATCAAAATGTTAGAAAAAGCTTTGCATTTAAGAAAACAATTAATTGGTGAGGCTTCCCTTGCTTATGCTCAAGTTTCAATTATAATATTTTTCAAAAATAAAGATCATTATAGACTTTAGAAGTTCTAGGGAAATTTTTCATGGAAGAAGATGATTTAAAATCTTGTTTAAATAAATTTTATGAATGCAAAAGCATTAGATTGAAAATCTTAAGCAAAAATAACCCAGCTTTAATAAGGATCACTAGATTGATAGAAGAGACTGAAAAATTCATCCGAGCTAAAATTGAGATTGTAATTAATGAAAATCAAGTCAACATGAAAAAGACTGAGGAAAATGCCAGCCATTCAGTTGATTTTAAAGAGAAAAATTTTGATTCAACTACCTTGGATTCAAACACCAACGGCTACAAATCTAATTTAACATTTTATTCAAACCGTAGTGAACCAGAAAAAGCAAAGGAAAATCAAAAGAAAATTCCCAAATTCATTGATTTTAAAGGTTAAATTCATATTTTTTATTCTAAAATTACTTAATTCTTTTAGAAAATAACACAAAATTACAGAAAAATGAGATGGGACTCATTGAAACCATAAAAGGAACTCAAACAATTAATTTAAATGAGACTTCAGAAAAAAAATCAATTGTAAAAAAAATAATTTATTTCATCTTTTTTTTGAAAATCTATCATAGGCCAGCCAATTTCAATACCGAACTCCTCCCAGAGAAAAAAATAAATTATAAAAATTAATTTTTTCTTGAAATCATTTTTAAATGTTAATTTTGGAAAAACTCCTGTTGATATAATTTTTCCACAAATTCATCTTGAGCTTTTTCAAATTCATCAAAAACTTCCAGGAAAATTTGATTAATTAGAATTTCCGAGGCATCTTTCATTTTATTGACAGTTTTTTTATCATTAAGGCTTTTTCCACTCAATAGAGAATCTAACCCCAATTTATCCTTTAAAATTTTATCAGCCATCTTTTCTGAAACTTCAACAATTCGATAATAATTTTTATTTTCTGTTTTGAGTAAATAATCGGCTTTAATTTCTCTTATTTTATTTTGACTAATGCCGAATTCATTTCGTTTATTTAGAATTTCATCCTGATCGCATTGTAAATCTTTCATAGCATCAATGAAATCGTCAATCAAGCCATTTTTTTTTTCAAGTTCCCCTTGATTGTTTTCTTTCTCTTCATTTTCATTTAAAACGTCAACCATCTCAATCAAGATATCATCCACTATCATTTCAGTTATTTTTTCGGAATTTACACAAACTAACTTTGAACAGGCATTGGCGAGCAAATTATGAGTAAAAGGATAATCCGACACCTGGTTAGTCCTTTTACCTAAGGTATTTAAGAAAGGTTCCATATCATGTTTAATTTGCTCTATTTTTTTATTGATTTGTTTGGTGTATTCTGTTGGGATAAAACCGCCTTTTTTTCTTATCATTTCTTCCTTATGTTTGAGAATCATTTCTTCTAAAAGTCTTTCTTTTTCGTTCATTTCTATCTGAGAGACTAAACCATTATCTTTTGAAGAAATTTTTAATGGTCTGGAATTGTGAATTCCCAAAAGGTCTTTCGCTTTTTTACTGGAGTCATTTTTCTGTGGTTCCCCATTTTCTCGGGTTGGCACTTCATCCACGTCAGTTTCATGTCTAAGATTTGCAAATTTGATATTTTCTTTCTTCATTTGCAATTGTTGTTGAAAAGTCTCATGATTTAAGAAGTTATTATTTTTCGGAAAGGATTGCTTGGGCGGAGTGTAATTATCGATTTCTAACAAATTATCAGATCGAGGTTTTGGTGAGAATTTAATTTTGGAGGATTTTTTAGGAAGTGATTTCGATTGTGTGGCTTTTTGAGATTGAAAGGATTTGAGGTTGGATGAAAATTTTTCATGAATGATCTAAAAACGAAATTGTTCCTTTTAATTAATGCCATATTCATTACATTTTTCTTTTGTTGTTCATTCTCAATGAGGCTTTCTATTTCTTTTATTTTTTCTTTTTTAAATTTCACCTGTTTAACAAATTGTTTTTTTTGCTCTCCTTTAAAATTTTGTTTTAAAAAAGAAAGAAAATAGTTTTACCTTCTTTTGATATACTTTCTTGAAGCAGTTGGGGAGTTTGATAAGTTTTATATTTTTTTCTTTCTTTCTGTTCTTTACTCTTGCTTATATCAATTTTTTTCTCTTTTTGATCTTTATTTCTATCTTTGATTTTATTTTCATTGAACCCAATGGCATCCACCTTTTCAAAAAAAACACCTGTTGTCCTGACATTATCATCCCATTCTTTATTTATGATTTTTGATAAATTCGGCCTTTTTTGTTTTTGGAAAGGCTTTTTAAATTTATTTTTTTGCGAAAGTTTGGGATTTTTTGGGAATGCTGCAATCAATTTTTTGGGATGTTTTGACAAATTTAGATTGGACTTCACTTTTTGGAGACTTTGTGTTTTCGCATTGTTTTCAGAAGAAACGTTTTCCTTGTTTGCATGCAATGTAAAATCTAAAGTTTCTGTTGGTTGAATGTATTTTTCTTCCTTATAAAATATGTCTCTTTTTGTTTCTGGCGACTCTCTGAAATTTTCTTCTTTTTGTTGAAAGCCTTGAAAGTCCATCGTTGGAATGTCGCCGAAATTTTCCCGAGAAAATCTAAAATCTAATTTCTCCATTTCAGTTTTCCAATATTCTTCAAAAAAAAATTTAAATATTTGAATATGTGTTTGTTTTTTGATTAAGAAATGAAAAAAAAATAAAAATAAAAGAAGGATAAAAATTTCTTTTGTTTTGTTTCCAATACATTGATTGGTTGATAATTACATGAAATTTTTTTCCTTAAAATTATTGAATATGAAATGACTTTTTAACTAATAGTCAAATAATTTGTGTTTTAAATTTAAAAAAATTTAAAGATCAAATACAATATATAATAAAATTATCCAAAAATGGAAAACCATGAGTCATTTGAAAAGCCTTTCATATCTACGGTAACAGTGGAAGTAGAGAGTGATTATGTTCCAGAAACATTTTTATTTGGCAAAATCATTTTAAACAAAAACATTTCTAAGCTGAACTACTTTTGTAGCCTTATTCATTTTCTTTTGATGACATTTACATTTGTTTCCGTTGACACTCTTCAACCCATGCTTTTTAAAAGTTCCTCATATTTGAAGGTCAGCAAAGATGAAATCGGGTCACAAAATGCTCAGATTTTGCTTGTAGATATCATTGTCAAGATAATTTTTGCTCCTATTTATGGGATTTTGGCTGATCGTTATGGAAGAACCAGGGTACTGATTTTTGGATATTTGAGTATGGCTGCCGCTTTATTTTTTATGCCTTTTTCCTCGAACATCTACCCTCAATTTTGCATTTTTAGAATAATATATGCACAAGGCTCTATGGCCATTACAACTGCTCCTTTGCTTGCAGATTATGTAGAAACTACCACCAAAGGAAGAGCCTCTGCAATAAATGTTATAATGGCATCTTTAGGAGCAGTAATAAGTGCTTATTTAATTAATAATCTCTTGACGAATAATATGTCCTTGAAAGTCTCGTGCATAGCCATTGCAATAATTATAGCAATCATCAGTATGCTCTATGCAGCTGGCCTCAAGCATGGGAAATATTTTGTGACGAAAAAAAATGAGAAATCTTTAAGCATTAAAACTAGTCTTGCCATCGGTTTTGTTGCAGCCAAAAATCATTGGATCCTATTAGGGTATATTACATCTTTCTTAGGGAGAAGCAATTCAATTGTTTTGACTTTGTTTCTGAATTTATGGGCCAAATCGTTTTATCCAAACACAGATGAAGGAGACTCTGAAGCGAATATCCAGGCTGAAACTCTTGCAGGGATATGCTATACAATTATTTTATTTTTTTCAATATTATATGGGCTTTTAGTGGAAAAATGGAATAAGTTTTGCATTTTGGGAGTTTCCTATATTTTTTGCATCATTGGGATGAACCTTTTCTGGGTTTGTGATAACCCAAAATCTGGGTTGAGTTATGGAATATTAGCTATTGTTGGAGTAGGATTTTCAGGATTGGACACCATAAGTTTGTACCTGGTGAATAATTATGCCTGGGAGGAGCATAGAGGCAAGATAAATGGTGTCGCTTCACTTTTTGGAGTGATTGGAATTTTGATTGTTTCATTGTTGGGAGGTTATTTATTTGATAGTTGGAGCAAAAATGCGCCATTCCTGTTATTCGAGATTTTCACCTCCCTTGGCCTACTTATATTGGTAATAATTTGTTTGAAATGGGTTCAGTTAAAAAAAAAAAATATTATTTAATTTTAAAGTTCTTGGAATAAATGATTTAATTTCCAATTCATTCTTTAAGAAAATAGATAATTAAGCTAATAATCCTTTAATCCTTATTTGGCTTCATATTTCTGTTGAAGAAATTGTTGCTTGGTTTCTCATTGTCATATTTTTTCTGGCCATAAGAAAAATTTTCAGTGTTCATCTTCTTGACTCTATTCTGATAGGTATTATTTGGATGACTCTGATATGGGTGATTTGGGTGTGGGTTTCTACATTGATTGTTGTTTTGTTGATAAGAATTCATTGGATATCCACCCATTCCTTCCAAACTCATTTTTTCCTGATAAAGAATAGCGGCAACCTGGTTATAAAGCCCCATTTCAATATCAATATTGTTCTTTCTCATGGCTTGACAGATCTTCAGCAAATATATCTCACATTCTTCCTTGTTTAAGCCGTTGCTATATTTTCTTTCAATGCTTTTGCACAAGTTCTTCAACACATTATTGTAGACATCATTGTTGAGAATGATTCCTCTTTCAAGTGTGACTAAGGTGAGATCACATGCTTCTTTCAGGAAATAATTGAAGACCAATCCGCTGATCAAAGTATTATAAAACACAGCGTCTCCTTTGATTCCACTTGTGACCATTTCATTGTACAATTCAATGATTAAATTTGCTCTCTTGTGCTTAACACAGGTTTGGATCAAACAAGTGTATACAATCAAACCTGGTTTCAGATTGGCTTGTTTCATTTCATTCAAAATGGAAAGTGCTTTTTCCACATCTCCTTGATTGCTGAAAAGCTTGATCAAAATGCTGTAAGTCACATTGCTTGGCTTGATTTGGTCGAGTTGCATCATGTTATAAATGTTCAGTGCTGGTTCGTTTTTGTGTGATTTAATCAATCCATCTAACAAGGAGTTGTATAAGACTTCATCTACTTGATAGGATTTGGAGTTCCTCAAGGTAATGAACATATTGTAAGCATCATCAATTCGTTTGCATCTGCAAAGTCCTTTGATGTAGGTACTATAAGTTATTAAATCTGCAGAACATTCAGGATTTTTTTTTTCGTTTTCACAAATATCCTTAAAGATTTCATCCATTTTATAAAACTCATTGCATTGCACAGCGCAGTCCAACAATGAGTTATAAGTAATGATGTTCGGCTTCATTTCAGAACTTCCTTTCATGATATTGAATGTCTCAAGGGCTTTGGAAAGGTTCCTCTCTTTGGTGAATCCTTTCAAAATGGTGGTGTAGATGATGGTGTTCATTGGGATTGCCTTTTGTTGTTCAATGATTTCCAAAGCTTTGTTCAAATGATTGCATTTTATACAGGCATCTATTAAACATCCAAGTGTTATTTCATTTAACTTGATGTTTTCAGCTTTCATTCTTTCATAAATTTTCATAGCATTTTCTAGGGATTTGAATTGTCCATAACCTTTTATCATAATACCATAGGTGACTGCAGAAGGTTTAATGTCATTTTCGAGCATGTCCTGATAGATTTGCACAGCTTTCTGATAATCACCGAACTTGAAGCATGCATCAATGACACAATTGAACAATATTTCATCACCTTTAGCCAGATTATTTTCTTTGATTTGTTGTAAAATGTTGAAAACTTTTTGGAGATTGTCTTCAGCCAAGTAGGATTCAGGACTTTTGATTCCTTTGATGATCGAGGAATAGGTAAACATATCAGGTTGGATTTTGTAGGTAAATTGCATTTCTTCAAAAATTTCAAAGGCCATTTTCATTTTGTTGCACTTAACCAACGCATCAATCATGGTGTTGAAGGTAATATCATTGGGTATCAAGTTATGTTTCAAGAGTGACTCCTTGGTCAATTTCAGTTCTTCCACAATCTTTTCTATCCCCAACAAATCATCATTTGTCTTGAGGTCTTCGATTTGGAGGGAAAGACCCTTCATCATGGTGTTGAATGAAATGATGTCAGGTTTGATGGGACATATACTGTCATTCATTTCTTTAAAGAGCTTTTGGGCGTGATCATATTTTTTTCTTTCGAAGCAAATGTCCAACAAGGTATTATAGGAGGTGATGTCGGGCATAATGCCTTCAAGTTGCATTTGATGCAATACCTCAAAAGGATTGAGGTCTAGCTTGTGCGACAAGTTGTCTCTGATGTAAATGTTGTATTGGTAGAGGAGTTTGGAAGGGTCAACTTCAGTTTGAAGGATTAGTTTTGCAGGTTTTTTCTCATTGAATTCGTTTTTTGAATTCCAGAATTTAAACAAATAGTACCCTATGCTGAATAATCCAATTGCGATAAGTTCGTTGGAATATAGAGCCAAATTATCTATTAGAGAAGTGAAGGGATCGACGAAAATAGACGACATTGAAATAGGCTGTATTTATGGAAACCAACAGTGGTTTGAATAGGCTTTTTAATCTGCGTTTAAAAAAAAAGAAAATTTGATAAGAAGGGAATGAGCCTAGGCGTTTTATAATCCGATATGTATCCGTTTTTTATTTCTTTAAGATTATTATAAAGTGCGTTAAATTTAGAATGATGAGTTTTGCTGTCAAAATTTTATGTTTTTTTTATTTGGTTTTTGCTGTCAATTTTTTTTTTTAATTTTAAATTTTTTTTTCTTAAAGCCTTTCTTTATTTTTAATTAAATCGCAATTTCTCTTTAATTTTTAAAGACGACTCATAGGTTTTCCAGCCACAATCAAAGTTTCCCCAGTAACATATTCTGCTTCGGAAGAAGCTAGATAGGCTGCTGCATTTGCTATATCCTGTACTTCTCCTAATCGTTGAACACCCATATAATCTTTGGTTTCTTTTTCTCTGCCATCCCATAACTCTTTGCTAAACTTGGTCTTAATAAGACCTGGAGCAATGCAATTAACTCGAATTTCTTCTGAGTATAATCCCTTTGCAATGGTTTTCATCATTCCGAGCAAAGTTGTTTTGGTCACACTATAGAATGCAATAGTCATATCTGGTTCATAAGCGGCATAGGATGAAATAATTAAAATATTAGCTCCTTTGACCCCTCTCATTAAAGGAAGCGCTTCTTTGATCAAAAAGAAGGTGCTTTTTATATTAATTTCATACATTTTATCCATAGCTTTTTCTGTAATTTCGAATTGATCTCCGAAAAATGTGCTAACAGCAGCATTGGGAACCAAAACATCAATGCGACCAAAGTTTTTTTTAATAAATTCAAGAAGTTCTGTTCTATTTTGATTGCTACCAACATGAAATGGAAAACCAACAGCCTTATATCCAGCATTGGTAATAGTCTTAACTGCTTTTTCGATGTGTTCCTTGTTTCTAGAACTGATGATAACGGTTCCACCTTCTTGGGCCATTCTATAAGCAATGGCAAATCCAATGCCTGTAGAAGATGCAGTTATGAGGCAGATTTTATCCTTGAATCGATTCATGTTTAAATTGCTCAAGTTTTTTTAAATAGGGCTTCCAAAAATTAATTGTTTTTTGGATTTCATGAATTGCTTAAAAATCTCAAAAATATATTATGATTGTTTCGTCATTTTAGCGAATTCAAAATTTATTATTTAATTTTTTCAATGTTTTTTGTTTCAAAAAAATTTTAAAATTGCTTCAAAAATTTTTAATATCTGATTTCTTGAATAAATTTATGCAGTTTATCATTTTCCATCAATAGTTGATTGACTTTGTTTTCTAAATCCAGAATTTTAAAAATAAAATCCTCCTTATTCTTTTCCTTTTCGCCTATTTCCGTTATGAGATCCATAATCCGAACATATTTGTTTTTAGGTTCATCTTGATTTTTTACAGAATTAATACCATTATCCTTTATTTCTTCAAGCAAAAAATTAATTCTTTTGTTCTCTTCATATAAATCATTGATTTTTGTCAGATACAATTTATTATTTTCTTCCAATTTTTCTTTTTCGTAAACTAAAATTTGATTTTTATGAGTTAAATCATTGAGTAAAACCTCATATTTATTTTCCAAAGCATTGGAATTCATTAAAATTCTCTCGGAATTCAAATTGTTTCGAGACTCATTTGATTTTTGTCCTTCAGAATTTATCAAATATCTCATGTCTTGATAATTTCTATGTAAGTTCATGATTTCCTGCTTCTGAAAATCAACCAATTCAATGAGTTTTTTATTTTCGTCCAAAAGTTTTGAAACAAAATCTTCATATTTTCTTCTCGTTTCAGGATGAATATCATGATCTTTCCTTAATTTTTCATCATTAAGAATGGGAAGTTTGGATTTCTGTCGTGGACCATTAAATTGATAAGGAAATTGGTTAAAATATAATTGAGAAGAACCAAAGAGTGAATTCTGCATAATTTATTGTAAAAAACCCAAGAAAATCAAATTTAATTAACAGATTTTTTTAGATTTTATTTCTTTTTCAATATTCGGAAATGTGTTTTTTTTCAAAAGGAGTTTTAAAATTTTTCAATTTTATATTATTCAAAATAACACCCGAAAACCATAGCTACAGCATATATACTCTCCTAATTATTTTTTTCAATATGGGGAAAAACTAAAAAAAATAACATTATTGAAATAATGAGAAGCATAATTATCACAGGAGGGATCCCATAAGCATTTTGAAGTGACTCTGATTCCTTGTCCTTTGAGTTCCCCAACTACAACTTGAAACGCTAATTTAAATCTGGGCATTTTGGTTTCTATTGTCACTTAATATAAAATTTTTGTTAAAAAATAGTACCTGTTTTTACTCGAGCCCTGATCAAAGTTGTCAATTCCTCACATAAAGCTGAAGTTGTCTCTGTATTAAAAATCTCATTTTTTAGTCTTTCATCAATGACGCTCTTCAAGATTTTCTTGATTTTTGATGGATAAAATCTATATTTATTTTCAAAAAATATATCTATGTTTTTAACCTTTCATCTTCCTTCGCTTCTAAGACATAAGTGTTTTCAATTTGTTTTCCTTCCATTTTTTAAAAGCTGTCTTTTAAAGGTATTGAAGTTCAAAATGAAACGATAATTTTTTTTAAATATTTAATAAAAATTTTGATTTAGATTCCATTTATTTGGAAATTAATTTAAAAATGGAGAATGAAAATAACAAAAATCTTAATTATCAAAGCGCACAAGAGTTTCCCAAAAAAACTAAATCAACTTTCCAAAACATTATCCAAGCATTGTTAAATTCTTCCCAAGTAAAAACCGAAGCAACATCTAACATTATTGCCAAATTGAATGAATTTTCAATGAAATATATGATTGAGCTCATAGAGGAGGCCAAATTATTTGCTGAATATGCTAAAAGAACAAATATAACAGCTGAGGATATAAAGTACTCTTTTTTTTTTGTTTACTTTTTTTATATTGTTTTATTTATCTATTTAGCTTGGTGATTAAGAAAAATGCAGATAAGTATCAAAAATTGCCTCAAAGCCAGTTGGAGGAGTTGGCTAAATCCAGAAATAAATTGAAATTAAATGCTGTTTTGGAACCAGGAATGAAATTACCGAATAAAGATTTTCTTCTTACCAAAAGCTGTAAAAATTTGGTGATTGATGATAAACGAGTATATTATTTTCGACATCATTAAAAGAACAAAAATAGCCCAGATCTTTGAGCGAAGAAAGCAAAGATGAGGATATAGATCAAAATTTGAAAAACACAGGAAATGTTAACGGTAACAATGAAGATTCTAAATTGGAAAGCATGTCAGAAGAATTGGGAAATGAAGGTTTGGCTCCCCTCGCAGATGTAAAATCAGAAAACAATTCAGAAGAAATGAATGAACCTTCTCTAAAAAAAAAATTAAAAAAATAGAGATATTGAAATAATAATGTCTCTCCTTCACGTTTTTGAAAAAAAAACCTTTTCTTTTTGAAAATATTAATTTCAAAGCTTATTTTCAGAGTTTTTAATTTAAATTTGAATTCTTTTAATAATAACAAAACATGGAAGAAAAAGAAAATATCATTTCTCAGCACAAAAAAGGAAAGAATTTCGTAAAATTCAAGAAAAACTGCCATGAAAAGAACCTTTTCCTCAATGATGTGACCACTATTTATCTTAACGAAGAAAAAAGTGATTATAGACAACCAATAGATAAAAGCTTTTCTTTAAGCAAGGGAAAAAAAATCGATGTTCCAAAAGAAATGATCATTAAGACTTTGAATCTAATGAACACCTTAACTGAAATTTATTTAGTAAATATGAAGAGGGTTTTCTTGAAAATAAAAGAAAGAGCTGAAACACTTCAAAAATCCTTTATGCTATTAATGCCAATTTTTCGAAGAATTTGTTGCTTAAAAAGCCATTATGAGAAAAAACTAATCAGATCTGCTTTTTCTAATTTAAAGTCTCAATACTTCATTGATATTTGCCGAATAAATAAAAGTTTAGAAAGGAGATATTTTAGTATCTGCAAAGTTCTCCTAATAATTCAAAGTAAACAAAAAAATTTGGAAAAAAATGCTTTGAACCAAATCAAAATGTCAAAAATATCCAATATCTTAAATGATTTTCATAAAGTCTCTTCTTTGAATTTATGCAGAGTTTTACAGTATTTGATGGGGAAAAAATTGAAATCTTATTTCGATCTTGTTTCAACTTCATCTAAAAACAAATTTGACTCAAAAAAAAAATTGAAATTTAGACAACTGATAAATTATATTGTTCTGTCTAAAAAGCAATTCTCATTTCATCAGATTCGCATTTTTGCAATCAAAAATGAATATGATGACCAAAGGCAAAATCAAGTGCTTTTTCTTTTAATGAAGTTAATTTGGCTCGAAAAACGAAAGATTTTCAGCATAATAAAAAATCATAATTTTCTTTTATCAAAAGAGGTCAAGGAAAAGGTTTTTAATGATAAAAATAAGAAAGAATGGATCCTTCTTCATACTAAAATTTTTTCTGAAAACTATCTCTTGAAAATTTTAATTGATCAAAAAAAGAAAGCCTTCAAAAAAATTTTTAAAGGTTTTAAAAATTCCAGATGTCATGAAAATAAAAGGTAATTTTTTTTTTTACCAAATTAAAATTTTCTTTACAAGGCAAAATCAAATTCATTCGGAAGTGAATAAGGGAAAATTCAATAGTGTTTTCAATATGATCAGCTCAAAAATTCTAGTTATTAAACTGAGATCTTTGAATCTATTATACGCCAACCTATTATCAAAAAAGCATGAAACTTATTTGAAAAAAAACACTGCAATTTTCAAATTATTAATTGCAACTCAAAAAGAAAAAAGAAAAAGTCTCTCATTTTATTTTGAAAAATGGAAAATGATTAATTTTCGCACTCAAGAGCTTAGAACAAAGAAAATAGATTGTCTGAAACGAAAATGCTTTGCATGTTATTTATTTTTAAATATGAAATTTCTAATTTTATTGTAGACATGAAAATCCAAGCCCTTTCTCAACGTTTTTACAAAAAGTATAATCAAAATGAAGTGAGTAAAAAATACATGTTTCATCTGTTGACTTTATTAAATCGGAAAATTTATGGATATGCCTTTTTGAAGATTTATGGATTTAAAAGAGTCGCTATAGCTCTTCATTATTATGCAAAAGATATAAATAGGATCCCTCTGAAGAAACCCAAAGAAGAAGTGAAGGAGATACTTTTGAGACAAAACCAAAGCTACAGCCAAGGAATCATTTCAACATTATGCAAAAATAAAAGTTATCAAGCCCTTCCTACAGCTAATTCAACTAACATTAGTTCGATCTCATCATATTCAAATAAATACAAAAATATTTAAATTATTTTTCGAATCAAATTTTATATAACTGAAATTATATTTTCTAAATATGGTAAAAACTCCAATAAATGTCTTCATCAGAGCTCGCCCCACAGTTAATTATGCATCCAAAAATATTATCATGGATGAAACCAATAACAAAATTTCTATCAATATCCCAAAGCAAGAAGAGAAAGGTTATGTAAATCATCAACAGGAAAATTGGGGGTTCCAGTTTGACAAGGTCCTTCAAAATGCTTCCCAAGAAGTCATATTCGACATATGTGGCAAAAATATTGTTTCTAGTTTATTAGATGGTTACTCTGGCACCATACTAGCCTATGGACAAACAGGGGCCGGAAAAACTTTCACTATGTTTGGAAGTCCTAGTGATTATAAATACCGTGGCATAATTCCTCGAGTTATAAGTCTTCTTTTTCAAGAAATCCAATCCAGATATGATCAATCAATCGTGGTTAGGGTGTCTTACTTAGAAATCTATAATGAATTGATGGGAGATTTACTTGGGCTTGCTTTAAATCCTGAAGCAAATGTGAATTTAGCGATACAAGAAGATGAAAGAGGATCAGTCAACGTAAAAGGCCTTATGCGAAGAATTTGTAATAACGAAGAAGAAGCATTTAGCATGCTTTTTGAAGGAGAAACAAATAGAACGATTTCTGAACACAAGATGAATAAAACTTCTACAAGATCCCATTGCATCTTCACAATTTATTTAGAAATGAGATCCAGAGTTGAATCCTCCGAAAAAGTTATTTTTTCTAAACTCAATTTAGTAGATTTGGCCGGATCAGAACGAACAAAAAAAACAGGTTCGGAAGGTCAAACATTAATAGAAGCTCAATTTATAAACAAATCATTATCATTTTTGGAGCAAGTTGTCGTGGCTTTGTCTGAAAAGCAGAGAGAACATATTCCTTATCGACAAAGCAAATTGACCAATCTTTTAAAAGACTCAATCGGAGGAAATTGTAAAACGACAATGATAGCGAACATTTGGCCAGAGTCAAATCACTTAGAGGAAACAATATCAACTTTGAAATTTGCATCAAGAATGATGAAAGTTTCCAATGAAGCAACAATTAATGTTCACTTGGATCCTCAAGTTCTTTTGAAAAAGTATGAAAAAGAAATAAGAGAGCTCAAACAAGAACTAGCAATGCATGATACTCTTGCAAATAGAGGAAGAATCAACTATGAACCATATCCAACTGAATTGCAATATCAACAACAAGTTTTAGCCAAGAAGTTTTTAGAGGGAGAAATTGAAGACTTGGAGTTTGAATCATTAAGACAAGTTAAGGAACTTTTCTTCCAGTTTAAGAACATATACAAAAATCTTGCTAAAGACATCAAGATAGGAAATTACATTGATGTTGAAAAAAAAGCTAGCAAAGAATATGTAAAATTTTTTTTTATCTAAAAAAATCCAATTATTCATAGGTTCAATCCAAAGTTGCTCAAAATGGGAAACAAACTGAACAAGTTGGAGTTGAAGAAAACAAATATGGATTTGGCTTAGGAAAAGCAAACAAAGATGCAAAACCATTAACTGAGCAAAAAGGAATAGGTGGATATTTTAAAAAAAAAAAAATAGCAAATATTTTTTCTTTGAATAATCAAGAATCTTTGGTTGTGGTTCAAAAAGATGATGGAGAATTTTTAGATGAAAAAGACGAAAAAAAAACGGAGAAATCTCCAGAAAAACATGATAGAACACTAGAAAAAAGAATAGTCAATGTAGATAGAAATCAGGTAAATACTTTATATTTACCATGAAGTTTTTTAATTATTATTAAAAAGGTTTATCTAGATTTTAAAGAAAAAGAAGGGAAAGAATACAATGATGCCATAATTCATAACAATGTTAATATAATTTTAAAAATTTTAATACATTTTTCAACAGCTAGAACTGCGAGACAAGAAAAAAGAAGTCAAACTGTTATCAGAAGAATCTAATAAATTAAAAGATCTAATTGAAATGAAAAAAGATTATTTAAAAAAAAAGCAAGAAGGAAAAAATCAAGAGGAAATACAACAAGGAATCATAGATGAAGAAGAATTCGGAATTATTAAAGAGCTCAAAGAATTCAAAAAAGAATATAAGACAAATGTTGAAAAAATCAAAAACTTGAAATCAACAATAGTTTTAATCGAACAAAATATCCACCAAGTGACTAATTTTTTAAAAATTTCATTAATTGAGTTCAAAGTGCAAACACATGCTCTTTGCTGAATTTGAAAAATGGTTTAAAAAAAAATATGGAATAGCCATTGGTGATCTAGAAAATCCATTAATTAATGCAAAAAGTGAAGAAAATTCAGACAATGCAGAGAATGAAGAAGTCGACCAGGATGCATTGACCTATATAAAAGCGAAAAAAAAAGTTGAATACTTTTTTATTATTTTGTCATTCAAATATAATTTAGGTAATGGCTTTGCAAAAAGCAAGAAAGCAAGAAAAATCTAAAATATAATAAACCGTAAAAAAATAACTCATAAATTCATATGAATAGATTTAAAACAAAAAGTGATATGGGTGAGGGAAAATCTAATGAAACAAAAAATATAATAATGTGTTTTGAGATTAATAGTTTATGATAAGTATTTTTAACAATAAAATTTAGAAATCTATAGAAATTATAATTTTGAGAAATGATAAAAGACAAAAAAACAAATAAATAAAAAAATTAGAATTTAAAAAAAAATTTTTTTTTTTATAAAAATCTATCCATAAAAAAAAATAATTAATTAAA
>Ga0302186_10001657_pt1 | contig 18143 bp, 36 predicted proteins | sample II_Bog_E1_2_FD_198782 | JGI IMG/M metagenome (GOLD analysis project Ga0302186, IMG submission 198782) | Peat permafrost microbial communities from Stordalen Mire near Abisko, Sweden - II_Bog_E1_1 | ecosystem: Environmental > Terrestrial > Soil > Wetlands > Peat | place: Sweden: Abisko...
CGAGCGTCGGTCAACTGCTTCTGAAGGTCGTCTTGAGCTTTTAGAAAAAGATGTTCAATCGTTTAGAAGCGTTATTAAAGCTGTAGTAATTATAGCCGGAACGGTTACTTTTTTGGCGGAAGGTTTGCCTTTAGTTCGTCTATTAGCTTCTCTTCTAGGTTATCCTCATCCTTAGATAATTCTGTAGCCAGCCATTCGATTGATTCTACAATATCTTTTTGGTCTAGCTTTTCAATAATGAAGTCTTCATAGTCATTATTTGAAGAAGTTTCATATAGTTCTTCATAATCGTTTAATTGATTAGATGCTTTCGCTCGCGTGAGTTCGCATCGATTTCTGGCATTATTAGCATCATAACATTCTTTTCTAAGTTTCTTAGTCTTATGCAAGTTCTTTTTAGGATTTTCATCCATTGATGCACTTACATATTCCTTATTGAATTTATTAAGCCATTTCTTCTCTTTAGGGCTTAACTTATCCATATAGTCTTGATCTAATAAATCTGATCTACTTTTCAATGCGAACTTTTTTTCTAGCTCTGGATTTTCTGCGCTGTTTCTTCGGTTTCTTTTGGTCTTGGGCATAAGCCTTTCGCATACGTTCAAATTGATCTGGCTGGAATTGGTTTAAAATGTTTTTGCTTACTGCATAAACTGTGCCATGTTTTGTTTTTTTATACCTTAGAAATAGATTGGCGTAATTATAAAATACTTCTTTTCCCATATACGTATTAATATGGTTATCTAGTCCAGTCTGATGGGCATATTTATCGTAAATAAAATAAAGAAGAGGAGCTTCTATCCAAAAGTCTTCTGATTTTAATGAATAAAATATAAGAAAATTTTCAAAATGATTTGTCCAATGCTTACTTTTTAACTTTCTATTTTCTTTTTTGAACTTACTATATGCTTCATGCGTTAATTTAATAGCATTCTGATTAATTTTATAAAACCCAGCATTTAATTCAAAAAACTGGCTAATTGCTAAACAGAATTGTCTTTTTAAGATTGCATCTTTACTCCATACCTTATAAATAGAATATAAAGTATGTGCTTTTATCTTATCTTCTCCGGGTTGGATATCAAATGTAGATATAAAAGCTAGTATGTCATTTTTATAAACAGTTAATTGGGGTTCAGTTTGAGATTCAGCATCTTCTATAAGTTCTAGAAGCTGTTCTGTTTCTAAAGAGTTAGGAGTTACTTTAGGCTTATTTGTGGGAGAGTTTGTTGCCAACGTATGCTCCCGCTCCTACAACCACTATACCGCCTACGAAATAAAGAATCTTTGTAATATCTGAAGTACTCTTAGCTTCATTAAGTGCTTTAGATAAGTCTACATTTCGAGCAAGAAGCATACTATTTTCGCTATTATAAATTACTTCATTTTGCTTATAAAGAGTTACAGATTGCTGATAGGAAGCATTCTCTTTTGTACAGGCGTCTGCATCAATCAATTGGTTCTTAATCTTATCGGCCTTTTCTGTATCTAATACAGTTCCAGTTACTGGAGATGCTTGGCCCTTAGTAATCGGTAGGGCCTGATCTGCAAATGCCGGATTACTTAGAATTAGTAGGAGAATTGCAAGTTTTTTTATCATACATATCCATTTCTGTTCTAATACAATCTAAATGCCGTTTAACTCGACATTGCATTGTAATAATATATTCATCTTTAGAGAGTTTTGTAAGATCTTCTTTATCATGAATACAGGGATGATTTTGTATACATGCCCAGTATTCGGCAGAATCATCTCTATTAACGTTTGTTAAGAAAGTCAGATGCATCAGTAGCATCATCAGATTTTGCGGCATCTGCGTCTTTCTGAATTTGAGCCCTAGTTTGTTCTTGAGAAGCTAGTTGAGCATCATTACCAGCAATCTGTTGCTGGTCAACCTTTACTGCGGCAAGAGTTTTATCTTCTGCAACTGCGGCTTCTGCTTCATCTTTTTTAGCTTTTTCAAAAAGAAAGGCGCCTCCTAAAATTAGGATAAGCGCCCCTTGAACATATCCGCCATATTGCGTAATATATTGACCAACTAGAGCAAAGAATGCTTTTAGCTTAGCCAACATTACTGATGTTCCCAATATACTAGTTCAGAATCTGGAGCAATCAATTTGAAGGTTGGCACTTTATTCTTTGGGCCTACTTTATCATCAATCGTTAATCCAGACATTTTGAAATAAGGAATATCTAGACTTACAATACCATCTACTAGGGCTTTAGTATAAGAATCTTCTGCATCTACCCACATTTCATAAGCTACAAGGGTATTATATTCTTCTTTAGAAACCCTAGAACGAGCAATAACATTCGCAACAAGTTTATCTGTATAGCGTTGTAAAGTGGTTAGTTGGCTTAGCATATTAGGCACTTGACCTTCAGCTCCACCAGAAGCCGGGTGGAACATAAGGATTGCACGATCTACGGAATATCGCTTAGCCCCATAAGAATGGATCATTGCGGCCATAGATGCGCAAAGTTGGGTACATACCGTGTATACAGGCGCGCTAGACGCTTCCATTTCATTTATAATCAACGTTCCGTCTAATACTGAACCACCGGGGCTATCGATGAGTAAATAGATCGGCTCAGATGATTTTGAAGCCATTTCTTTAATTGAATTAGAAACACGGTTTGAACTTGCAAAAGTTACTTCTTCATCTAGATAAATTACCCGAGATTTATTAACCTTTACTTTAATAAGAGTTTTAGTTTGAAGAACTGGAGTAGCTTGCGCTTTCATCCGTTGATCTACTAGATTTCCAGTTACGGTAGCAGATTGATATTGTTTAACTTCTTGAGAAGAAGGAGAATTGCTAAAAGCTGCTTTAACTCCGGTTAGACCTGCCACGCCAGTTACAACCATGGCAGCATACATAAATAGTGGTTTCATTCATTTTCCTTATATAGATTTGATAACAGATAATAGAGATTAACATTCAGTTAACTATTTAGCAAGCTTTTTCTTAGCTTCACGTCGTAATTTTCTTAATTGAACTTCTAGATCTTTTCAAATTTATACCCTTTATGTTGTTTTCTATTTTGTTTATTATTTAGTACCCTAGATATATTATTTTCTTGTAAATTTAATTGCTTAGCACATTCACCTAAAGATTTAAATATAAATTCTTCGTTTGTTTCTATATTTATGGCTTTTATAGGTATACTAGTTTTTTTATACACCCTTTCTCTAGCTAATTTTCTGACTATAGAATCAAATCCTTTTCTAACTTTAGAAAGAGATTTAAGATGGTCTTTACAAAATTTTTTACCTTTAAAAACTCCATCATGTGTTTTATAATATTCTTTAACTTTTAAACTAATAGTATCTTTTAACTGTTTAGAACACTTTCCACCCTGTTTTCCGCCTAATTTAATATTATAACCATGAGGAATTAATGAACCATAATATTGAATAAAGAATTGTTCTAATATATTTAGATTTTCTAATGTATTTGTTGAACAAATTATTTCAATATCTAAAGAATCTTTTCCATATTTTAAAAAAGCTTTATATACTAAATCTTTATCTTTTGATTTAATAAAATGGTTATTAATCCTTTTATGTGGATTTTCACGAGTTGTTTGACCTATATAGATCTTTCCATTAATCTTATTGGTTATTTTATATATAATTCCGTACTTAACCATTTTTCTTTTTAGTTAGCCTGCGCTGTTTGCGCAATTCTACCTCTAATGATGTTTTCAACTCATGACAAGGCATTTTACAAAGAACCTGAAATCCTTCGGCTTTTACAAACATTCTTGTAATGTATGTATCCCAGGATTGATCCCAACCATCTAGATCTACCACAGGATTGATATGATCCAGAACGAATTCACCATTCTTAAGTTCGCGATTTCCACACATTGCACATTTATAACGTCCACGTTCTACTCTAGCATTCTTAATGGCCTGAGAACGTTCCCCCCAACGATAACTTGCAGATCGAATTTTAGGAATTAAGAAGCGCTTTAGTTCTTTTTTAAGTTCATCATCAGTTATTGAAGATGACTCTTGTACATCTAATGCTTGTTCTTTATCCCTATTCTCATCGGCCTCTGTTGATTCTTCCTGACTTGGAATTAGTTTTTCTATTTCTTTTTTTCTTTTTGCCATTGTGATATCTTTTCTATATGCTCTAAGAACTCTTGTTTCCCTAATTTACCTTTAAAATAATTACAGTTTTTACAACAAGGAATTATATTACTTTCTAAGTATCCAATATTATTATCTATTCTATCTAATCCAGAATATTTAAAATCGTAGTAATGTTTTCTTTTGGCATTATTGCTAGGTAGAGAATCACAGTAATAACAATTTTGAGATATTAAATTTTTAAATAGTTCTAGATTAATATTAAATTCTAAACATCTATAACGAGCGTTTTCTTTATATCTATGATAAACTTCATTCAGTGACTTTTCATCTGCTGACTTATGTTCCCAGGTTTTACCAGTTAAATCTGGTTTAACTGTATCTAGATGTTTTTTATTCAAACAACCACAAGATTGTTTTGCTTTAGTTATTAACCGATTGCGCGCGGCTGTACAAATAGTTCCACAATTACATTTACATTCATATACTGCATTTCTTAAATAATTAACTCCTAAACACTCTAAAACTTCTAATTCTCCAAATTTAGTTCCTTTAGGAATTGAATTTCTTTTAATCTTCATTGGGCCAACTACTATATTTGCCTTAGCTAGTAATCCTCGTTTATAAGTTTTCATTTTTTATTAAACCAGAGCGATATGAGCAGATATCGCATCGGTGGAATAATCTTCCGGCGACAATGATTTCTTTAAGGCCATTTCTTCCACAGTTTGGGCATTCTCGGGATTTATCTGGTTCTTTTTCTTTCGGGCCATTATCTTCTAATTTCTCAAGAGCTTCCTCAACCTCTTGTTTATGTATTCCTTTAGCTAGTTTCTTGAGTTGCTTCATTAAGGAACGATTGATTGATTTAAGTTCTCGTATTTCTTTTTCAAGTCTTGTTACTTCATCTTCTTCTTTATTGCCCCGTCGAGCCATATGATCCAGAACCTCTTTCGCTATCGCTGAGTTCTTGTGCTTCTACTAGTTCAATTTGTGGATAAGGTAATATAATCAACTGCCCGACCCGTTCGCCCACTCCATATTCTAATGGTGAATAATTTCCAACTGGTTTAAATTTAAGTTGAATCTCACCCCTAAATGATGAATCAATTACACCTACGGAGTTTGTAAGCATTAGTCCATATCTTGAAATAGAACTTCGGGGGAATAGCAATCCTACATACCCTTCAGGAATTTCAATAGCTAATCCAGTTCCATAAACGATTGAACCATCTGTAAACTGTGCGGGTTTGGTTTTAGAAATTGCGGTCAAATCTAGACCGGCATCTCCAGTGGTTGCATATTCTGGAATAGTCGCTTCTTGATTTAGTTTCTTAATCTTGACTTTCACGTTTAAATGCCTTTCTATCTCGGGATTCTTTGCCGCAGTTTGAACAGGTATACCGTTGATATTTCAAATGTTTCGTATAATCCCAGCCGTTCTTAGTACGTTTTTTAGAACCACATGAGCATACATGTTCTTCTGCGTTATCATTGTATACATTGAAGTCGATTGATTTATCCCATGGAATTAGTTTATTATAAAGTTCTTCAAGAGCTAGTACATCCTGAATGTTATACTTTTGCATCTCTTTCCAAGCTTCTTTATTTCTATCTAAACATTCTTTCCAAAGTTCGAATCCTGAAAATTTACGAGCAGTAAGCTTTTTAACTTTACAATTAAGCTTTTTACAAAGATATTCAAGTTTATTACTCGTCATTGCAAAGAATTTTTTAGCAATAGTCAATGTGTCAATCTGCTTGTAAGAAGATGGGGGTTTCATTCCATGAACTAGAAATCGCGCATTAATTCGCTTAACATCGAATTTTTTGGAATTATGACCTACGATGATGTGGGCTTCATCCATTAATTTCCATAAGTCTTGTAGAATGGTTTTTTCATTTTCAAGATCTTTAGCATTACGCTGATCTTTATACATTACCTTAGATTCTCCATACCACTTTGCTGCCCAGGAGAGTATGCAGGTATCTGTGTGAATTTGGTTCAATCCAATATTTTGATCCCAGGTTCCCCATGTATATGATAATAAGGGGGCCGTTTCTACGTCCAAAAGTAGTATTTTAACACTCATTTATTTTCCTCGACTAAAAAGCCCATCGAGGTATGGAATAATATGTTCCAATCCTAGGACTTGTTTCTCTGTTAAACCTAATTCAAATTCTTCACTAAATGCATGAAAACACTCATGCATAAATGTTTCTACTGTTAGTTTTGGCGACATATCCATCTTAATTGTAATGATTTTGTTATTAAGATCAGTAAATCCATATAAATGATTACCCGCCGTATCAATAATCTCTTTTTGATAAGTGATATCATACCATACCTTTGGTGCTACTTGCACCTTGGCTGGGATATTACGAGCTTTACGGCGCCAATCTGTACGCATAATCTATCCTAAGTTGTTAACGGCGTTGTCCGCGCGTTTCAACTATAATCTTGTTTTCTTCTAATGCTATTTCTAGAAGAGCTTTATGATCTGAAACAGTCGTTAATATACGAAGCACTGCAGCATATTTAACATAATTCATTAAACTAGCTTGCGTTATTGCTAAAATCTTAACAATTTTAGTTAGATCTTTAACATATTGTTGTGCAATACGATATTCGGTTATATTGAAGAGTTCACTCATTTTTTGTCGATAAGCACTTTAATATGTTCAATAGCTAGTTTAGAAAGCAGTTTTTCCCAGAAGTTAAGAACCGGGGAAGATTTGTTTGATTTTTTCAATGATTTCATCATATTGTTGTTTAGTCATAAATATCTAATGCTTCTTGTATTTTATACAGTTTTTCTTTAAGTTCTTTATTTTCTTTTAATAGAAGTTCTTCTTTATCATTAGGTTGAATAACTAGTTTAATAGTTCCAGAAAATTTAATCTCATCCGCATTTTGTGACCTAACCATTATTAGAGAAGAATCTTCAATTTTTATCTTTCCCGCTTTAATATTAAAATTAAGTTCCTGTTCAATAATGCTTCTATATTGATTTAGAAGACTAGAGAAACTACTCATATATTCAACTGGTACTATCATAATTGATCCAACAAAGGCTTGTTTTTCTTTAGCGCATAGTTATTAAATAGTTCTTCGCAATTTAATACATTTTCAAATACCCATGAAGTATCATAACAGTTCTTAACAAATTTATCAACTAAATACGTACCATCGAAATTTTCTACTAACTCTAAAGTATCTTTATCTTTGTAATATGTATAGATTTTATCACCTTCTACATATTCTGTATCTTCTATAGCTTGTTTAATAATAGTTTCATTCTTACGTTCGCTATTAAGTGTTTTATCGCTAATGGTTTTTCTTGAGGCCCAGCGTTTAATATCTTTAATAGCTTTAGCTTCTTTTACATAATCTAGATAGATCTGTTGATAATCTTCTTTTCCTTCAATGATTGAATCGATTATTCGTTTAATCATCTCTTTCATAGCTAATGACTTACCAGTAGCTTTTAATGCTGATCCTTTGATCTTAACTTTCTTACCATCGAATAATACATAGTTCTTAGCTTTCATAATAACTACAGTAGGGTAATAACCATCATCTTCCCATTTGATTTTATCCGGGAATAATGCATTCACTTCTTTAAGATTTGTTTCTTTTTCTTCTTTGGTAATTTCAATTTGATCACGTTTTGTGTAACTGATAGAGTCTGTATCGGCATTCGGGATAAGATAGTTTTTAGTTTCTGCCCAGGATATCGCTCTTTTAAGAATGTCTCTTCCTGTTTTGGTGATAAATTCGGCGGCAGAAGATGAATTAAACATAAGTCCGGGCGCTCCCATAAAGCCGTAACCTGAGTTAATAACGATCTTTTGGGCGTTTTGTAATCCATCATAGTATGCATCTCCTGTATCTTTAGCTAGCTTTTTATTCTTAAGGCGTTCAGCAGTAAATTGTTCTATGATCTTTAAGAAGTTTCCTTTAGGATCTTTATCCTCATCGTATACTTTACATTCTAAAATAATAGAAGGATATAGACTTGCAACGTCAATCTTATGAACGTTTCGATAGATGCCCGGATTACCGAAGCTAATAGCCCCTTCGAAGGCTTCTGTTGGCGTTGTTTTAGGTAAACTATGACCGTCCTGTAAATAGGATCTGATCATCATAGCATTGATTTGTGAGCCTGTAGCGGTCTCAACTACTGACTGAAAGGATTTGGGAACTGATTGAGTGAGGTAGAAGCTTGCTGGAGCGCACAAATCATACAAACTAAGAGCGTCATCAGAGTCATGAATGCAATAATCTTTAATTTTGGCCCACTCTTCCGGAATATTATAGTTAAAACGAATAGTAGAACTGTCGTAATGAACCCGATCATTCTTCTCTAGTCCTTCTACTTTAATAATTGATTTAAGTCCATAACTTTCATATTTCTTTACTGCAATATCGTGTTTAATTGCTAAGAACATTGTATCAATAACTTCGCGGCCATAGATACGTACTTTTTTGTATTCCTGATCTCTAGAACCATCAATACGGAATTTAGATGCTTTAGGACTTAGTTTAAGTCCAGATTCATCTCTTCCAAGATTGAGTTGAACTCCTTCTTGATCTGCAATGAATTGTATGTATGGAAAATCGAAAGTATACCCATTATGAGTAATAATACAAACGGGGTCCATTTCCATAATCCAATTACACCATTGGGTAAGCATTTCTCCTTGGGATGAAAATTCGTCATAACAAAATAGCTTTCTGGTTATTTGCCCGTTTTTACGGAATGTATTAGAGATAAGCAGAACTTTGCTTTCTGTATTATGAAACAATCCAGTAGATTCAATATCAAATGATAGAATGCTAACTTCAGTATGTTTCATGCCTTTATGATAAGTTAGCCCCTTATTTACCATAAATTGCTCTTTATCATCCCAAATTGTAAAGAAATCTAAATTTTGCTTTTTTGCTTTAGAAATTTCGTTATACCAATCTTTTTTAGTGGTAAACTGCTTTCCATATTTATAATGGAGATTTCCTTCTAACCGTTTACTTCCCGAGATTTGATTAGGATATAATATCCAAGGATGATTATCTCTTTTTTCTTGTTTTACTGTTCCATCTTCATTTTGAATGAAAAGAGTTGCCTCATTATCTTGAATTTCAATGTTTGTAATTCGTTGTGTATTGTCTTTTCCATGAAGAAGTTTGTCATACATTTTTATCACCGAATAGAAATTGATATGCTTTTTTAATCATGTCTGGAGTAATTGATTTCTTTTTTACATTGCAAGATTTACAACAAGTAACACAATTATCTAAGTTCACTTTTCAGTTTTTCTATCCCGCATTTTATGCAACTTTTTTTCTCTTCGTCGGGTTTCTCGTTCTCGATCATCTTGCCGCTTTCTCCACTCTTCTTGTTTTGGGCAATCTGGCTTGTGGGGCTTTCCTTCATCTGAAAAACAACAACTTCGCATACTCATTCTTCTTTTACCTTGGCTTTTTGCATTTCATCAATGGCGTCATTAAATCCTTGAGTATGACCGGCATCATAACCCATGAATCCTCCGCAGAATAATGAAATAAGTGCAACTGCGATTAGTTCCATTATTTAACTTCTTTATTAATGAATTCTTCTAGAAAATATAGAATGAAGTCTTTACGAGCTTCTTCTGTTTTATCAAAGAAATCAATTGTACCTTCAGTTTCATTTGCGGCAGTAATTCCACTATCATCTTTAACAAGTCGAAGTGTAACTTCTTTATTATTTTTAGTCATTCTTAACTATACTACTTTCTTTTAATTCTGTCAACTTATCATGGTATTTCTGAAGATGAATTAGATCTTTAGCAATATCATTATAATTATTTCCAGTTAAAAACCTCCAACTTTTTTTACCTTCTTTATTAATTTCAGTTATAACCAGATCGATTTTTAGGGTCTGGGACTTCATCTAATGCCTCCTGTTCAGCATCCTTAAGTTCTACAATCTCTACATGCTTTACACTATCAAATGGTAGAGCTTGATTGATATTTTCGCCATCTGGAGATAGATATACCATTCCATCTACTAGATCCATTAAGAATCCTGTACAAGTCATTGGCATTCGTACTTCTTGCGATTGGTCTTCAGATACATTAATATATGTAGTAATTTCAAAGTCCTGAACGATTTGAATATATTCTCCAGCAAATGTTTCAAAGAATGCATTAACTTGTTTTTTCATCTTCTGGTTCCCATTCATTTACTTCAAATCCATAAGTACCTTCTGAACGATTATAACTATCTTTCATAACTGTAATAGAAGGAGGTTTCATTCCTGAATCTTCTGCATATGTTAAAAACGCTTCGGCCATTTCTTCGTGATTATCCATTGGGTGATAATAATTTCTAGTATATTTAGCTAATGCTTTAATAAATTCAGATCTTTTCATCTTCTTCACTCCAAGAATGGTTAGGTCCGCCGCAATCTTCACAATTACAAGGTGACCTATCTACTGGTATCATATATTCTTCAATTACAGTTAAAAGTATTTCAAATTGATGTTTATCTCCGGGACCTTGATAATTTCTATAAGTTTCATACATAATATTAATCATTTCAGAACGTTTCATTCGACATTCATCCAAACAGGAAATTTAAACATTACAACTTTCGGACCCTTAGGAGTATCTGTTATCATTCCATTGGCTAATACAATCATTGCCATCCGTTATCTTCCTTTTCTCCCGCCTCTTTAGCGGCTTTCTGTTGTAATAGATAATTCATCTCGGCTTCTTCTTCTTCTGTGCATTCGCGGATCTCTCCGCGTTTACCATTCCATGCGAAATTGAACATTCCAATCTCACCTAAGTCATTTTTAAGAATTGCCATTTGAAGAAATTTATCTTCTTTTGCCATATCTGGGGTAAAGAATGGTCGCCAAATAGAAATAATAGATCTAAATGATTGAGATAAAAATGAAGATCCTTTAATTGCGCTATAATTTTTAAGAGGTTTATCTGGGCCGTTTTGAATACTAAACTTGTTGGGTTGTACAAGAGTGACCATTGCAACGTTGAAATCATTTACTAAGTCTTGGAGTTGTCCTGCAATGTCTTTAGAAGCTGCTGTATCTTCTGATTTATCGCTATTAACGCGTTCGAAGTAGTCCAACATAACGAGTTTAACTTTTTTACCTGTTTCGGCCTCAACTTCTTCGATGTATTCTCTAATGTTTCCAACTGTAGGACAGCTTCGATCGTAGAACCAAACATTTGCATAGTCTTCCTTAATTCTAGCGGTGATTGTTTCAATTTCTCCTTGTTGGATCTTCGCATACAATTCTCCTCTGGAAAGGCCCGTTGTTTTATAAAGTAGTTTCTCAAATAATCGGTTTCTATGCATGTCTAAACTAGCAAATACAGAAATTACTCCCGCTTTGCTCGTGTTTTTAAGAATTTCTAGAGCAAGAGCGGTATTATGCGTTACAGTGAAATCTCCTAGAAGGAATCGATGGTTACCATCAATTTCAAATCCATAATAATCACCTTCGCCTAAATCCTCAAACTTGATTCTCGTGCATTCTGATGAACGAGAAATACCCTTATTACATTTTTTACGATTAATACGCATGAAGCTAATTAAATCTTCATAATTATTACCGCTAAAATAGATAGTATAATAAATTCCTTTATTTTTAGCTTCAGTATTACTTGCATATTTAGTTACTTCAGTTATGCTAGCTTTATATCCTAATGAACGAACTAATTCTAAAATATTATAAGATAGTTCTTTATTAACTTGTGTGATCGTGTAATTAGTTAAATCATTCCTAGTGTGTCCATCAGAATCCATTAATCCTGCTAGTAATTTTAAACGATTCTCTCGTGAATTAATAAGATAGCATTGCGGGATATGCTTATAATTTTCAGAATTCTTAGTATTTTTAAGAACACCAAGTTGAATCATTTTTTGTCGAAGATGGTTATCTTTTTTACCTTCTCCAATAATTTTTACAGTTTGAACCCCATTTCTAGGATCGGTATATACCTTGTGTGTTAATTCTAACAATTCTGCTTCTTCTTCATTGAAGTCCATAATCTCTTGGTCTTTGGCATAAAGCATAGTTCCACTAGAATTTCCATCACCAAGCCATAGTCCTAGATAATAAGGATTTACGGAAAGTTCTTGTTCTGGATATTCTACACCAACTTTGTAACCATGAAATCTCGTTTTAAAATCATTTGATTTATTAATATATTCTTCAATATTAATATCAATGATTTGTCCTTTTTGATAAAATCCTTTATTTTCAGTGGTCTTTAATGAAAGAATATGCGATGCATTAACTACATAATCATCGCCGTTGTCTTGAATTACTTTATACAGTTTTTCTTTACCAGTACAGGTTGAGAGAACTTTACGAGGAGTTGAATCATCCCCCATGAGAAGTTCACCAACTGTAATATCTTGAACCATTTTAACAGAACCATTGAACATCCGTACTGGAGTGTCTTTTCCAAGACATTTCCCGCTGCTCGGAGCCCCTACAATACCTAGATTGATTCCAATAGTAATGGGTAGCATATCATCTAACCGTTTAATGCCGGTTAGAATCGTATTCTCTTCAATATGATCTACGAAATGCTTAAATTCATCTTGAATATCTTGAATACGGCGAGCTTTAGTTTCATCTTCCTTCTTAACTTCGAAACCCATCCGCTCACAATACTTCTTTAGCCAGGGATTTGTAGCAGGTGCATATTGTCCTCCCTCCCAGGTTTCAGAATATACTGATTGATCAATGATATTCTCATATAGTTCTTCTTTAGGAAATTCGCCATCTCCAGAGCGAGTTGCTTGTGCCTTTACTGCTGATTTACAAATATAATATGCTTGGTCTTTAGAATATCCCAAACCCCTACAAGTCGCGGCAATAACCATTAGAGCATTATGGCGTTCTCCACTTTCAAAGAAGCCTTGGGCTAATGCATGTTTATATGGTTTCCAACCTTTAGGAATCTTTTCAAGTGCTTCTTCTAGATCATTTGACAATTTAGGTTTCTCTTTTTTCTTTTCTTGTACTTTGAAATACTTTTCAGGAAGATCTACAGCTTTAAATGTTTTATTAAGAGTTGTATTAAGAATAGACATATTAATAATGTCTTTAATCTTTAGTTCATCTAAATCATATACGGTTAGCGGGATTTTGTAATAACCAGTGGCAGGATGCTTTGTATTATCTACCCGCACAATTCGGGGTGGATCCATTACTGATAGATCGAATGTTTCTAGATCTCCTGCTAGTTTTTGAACGGCAGCTTTGAACTGTTCATTAGAGATGCGTCTATTAAGCTTAATTTCGACCGAGAAGCCCTTTTGACCGGTAAATGCGGCCTTAATCTGTTCAGGATCTACCCCCTCATCTACAAGGCGTTTAGAGAGTTTAACAGCATCTTGACGTGCTAACTCTAGATTGTCTTTCTTGTCGAAATCAAAATATAGAAAGTCCGTAGAAACATCTCGGATTCCCTTAACGCTTTTATTAGATTCTACTTGTCTACGCTGATCTTCTGTATACTGGAAAATAGAAACATAGTAATCTAATTCTGGGTTAACCTTTTGAGGTTCTCCATATGGAACTAGATTAGGTAAAGAGTTTACCGATTGTTTAAAGTTTTGATACAATTGCATGATCTCCTCAGATTAGCATTTATTTGAATTTGAGTCTAGTTATATTTATCGCAATATGCTGGAAGGTATATTTCTATTTGACCTTCTTGTTGTTCTTTTTGTAAAGTTTTACAGTAATCATACTCTTCTGATGTATGAAGAGGTTCATATGAGCAACTACTTAATAATAGTAGTAAAATTAGCAATCCCGTTCGCATTCATCCTCATTTTCATGTTTTTTTGATTTTTTAGGATGATATACTTTATATACATTAATTAAATGTGGTTTATCTGAATGTTTAAATACTCGAAACACAAGTTCTAGTTCTTCAGATTTAAAACGAAGGAAGGTTTTATCTCCATCATTCCTAATCTGTGCTAATTTAAATGCATCTGCTTGTAATGCTTTAGTGCTGACTTCCCTGCCAATTTTTTTATTATAATGTTTATCTTTAGGATTTAGATAAGCAGTTCCAACTTTAAATTTAATTGGGGTGTCAAATGCATGTACACATTCTAATAGATCTTCTTTATTAAAGTCTACATCTACCGCATAGGTTCTGCCTTGTCGGTAGTTATGGTTATATTGAATCGTGGTGTCTTCCATTTAAACCTTTAAAAAAAAAGAGGGCTGATCTAGTAGAGGAGGAGATACTTGACCATTTAACGCGATCTGCGCACCCTCAAGGACTCGTTATTCTTTTACTGGAACTAGTTCGATAACTTCCCCAAGAACCCATTCTGGGATCTTCTCAATACGTTCACGAATAGAATCTGCAACGTCTCCGCCTAGTTTACCATCTGCAACTGCTTTTTCTAAACTTTTAAGTTGGTATTTAGCCGATTCGACTCGGTATACTTTACCATCTCGGAACTTAATATATGGGGGAGAGTTTTCGTCTTTAGATTTACAAAATGATGCGACCTGATTACGTTTAAGTTTTGCCATTATTAATTTACTTCCTTTTCTTCTGCGTTAAATTCTACGGTCATATTTTTAGTTGCTTCATCTGCTACGGCTTTTGCTTCTGCGGCTAGCTCAACGATCTTATCTTTGTTATCATTATATGTCTTGATTACTAGCACCATTTTAGCATCCATCAATCCTTGACCAATTGCGAATGCTTCTTTTTCATGCTTATCATTATGTTGATAATCACGTCCTAGTGGAAATTCAATAAGCGATTTAATAACTCGACGTAATTGACGATTGGATAGTCCATCGATTAAAGAGTTGAACCTTGGTGTATAAAGCTTTAACATCATACAAGCTAGTTCTTCTTGATCCGGTTCTTTACGTAGCCGTTCTTGTTCCTGTTCTACAAGTTGCTTTTCAATTGCATCTGCATCATGCACTTTTTCAACAGATGATTTATCTAGTGTTTCAGCAGCTTCTGCTTGTTCTACAGTTACTTCGAGGTTTGGTTCAGTTCCCGAAACTGTTTGTTCATGTTTCATATATGAAAGTTTATCTAGTTTACTTCCCATTTTTAACTTTCTTAAATCGTTTACTCAATCCTTCTAGCATAGATTCAACTGTTTCATATACAGTTTCATTACTATCGAGATTTACGATAAATCCATTTTTAACTTCACGAATTTGAGCTTGATATGTTGGAGGATAATAATATTGATGCCCTCCATATGTATATGGGATAGGAGTAATGCAATTTTGTAGTCCTGATGCATTTCCAGTAAGTCTACGATCTTGTTGATTCATACTATCTTGTTGATTCATTATATTAAGTCCATTCTTCTGAAACTGATGCAGTAGTAACTGTAGGTTCTGCGACTACTTTAGGTTTACGAAATGTTGGAAGTTTCTTTGTTTCTAGAGGAGTTGTAGTTACTGAAACTAATTGGGGTTCAGGCATTTTAACTTCTTTAGCCTCTGGTTTAACATCTACCCATCCACTAGTTGCAATTACTGGAGTATCTAAATCTGCTTCTGCCATATCTTCTGTAGGAACTGAGAATGTTTGAATCAAAGCATACTTAAGTGCTGCAGATAACGCTTTATTAGTAGCCTTATCTCCGCTGTCTAGTCCTTCTGCTGGAATGGGTCCGGCTTTAACCCATGAACCATCTTCTGCGATAAAGGTATAACTCATCATTAGAGTTACATGTTTATCAATTCCGGGTTTACCACTTGAGCGAGTGACTTCTTTAAGTTCATGTTCTTCTTTATCACAAGAAGGCACCATGAATACTCCATGTTTCGTAAGCGCCGGATATAGTGCGTTTACGAATTGATCAATTCCGCGAAATTTAAAGCCTTGTGCAGTGTTCTTTTGATCTTTAGTAATAGCTTTAATGTCTTTCATAACGTCAGACATTTTTTTATAAATTAGTTTTGATTCACTCATTCTTATTATCCTCTTTAATTAAATCAACTAAATCTTCCCTACAATATACCATACCCTTTTGATCTTGACAACCTTTACTTAAAAAAGTTCCAGCTTCATCTAGTTTATAGCTTTTCCAGGCTTCTTTTTCTTTTTTCAGCATGGCTTTAGCATTATCTAAAGTTTCGGCAGTGGCTTCTAGAACCGTTCCATCAAATTTCATTATTTCATATGCAGTGAAGGTATTATCTTCTTTATTTCTTCGGTAACTCATTATGCATTCCCGCTAATTTGACTACCACTTTGGGTCTTTTGCATATAATCAAGTTTGGCTTGATTCATCTGTTCAACCATTTCTTTACGAACTAACCATCCAACTACTTCATAAGTAATATGAGCACCTAGAGTTAATCCAGCAAGTAGAGTATGTACTTTAAATGCAATAGTATAAACACTACCAATAATAACTAATTGAGATGCCAATTCCAAACGAGATAATACTTGAATCTTAGTCATTTCGGTCCTCATAAAAGAATAGGTTTAGTTCATCAACTTTGAATTTAAAAAGATTTACAATTTCTTCTTTACTATGTTCTACATTGCATTCTTTAATTTTACCCGAACGATTCGTTACCGGATCATATTCGATTTCAACAAGGGTATACTTATGTCCGCCGCCATCACGTACTCGATGAAGTCCAATTGCCTTGCTTGTGAAATTAGGCGCCGTTTCATCTGGTGGAGTATCCTGTGTCACAAGATCTGATTCAGGAACTTTACTGGGATTAATGTTATCGATGCTTAGACCAGTTCGATCTAAGAACTCTTTTGAATATTTATGTTTGCTCATTTAATTACTATATCTCCTTTTGGGTTATTTGTCAACTGGTTCTTTTTTTGTACTAATCAATCCAGTATAATCATTATATTTGCAAGCGCTGCTATATTCACATTCCTTGCCGAACGCTTTACATCCTTTATAATTACAATCAAACTTCTCTTCTTTAATCTTCTGCATTGTTTCATCTAATAGTTTAAATGATTTGGCCCGAGTTTCTTCGGGAATTTCATCGATTATAATCTGATGGGTTAATCCTTTTTCTCGGGAAGGGTCTTTAATAAGTACAATATATCCGGCTAGTTTTATCTCTGGATATTGCTCAATATAGAAACTTAACTGCTGACTTTCAATTACTGCTTTCTTTTTATATTTAGCGGAAGCCGTTTTATTATCGAATAAAACAGTTCTTCCATCTTTAAGTTTAGCGATAAAGTCTAATACAAATACGAATTCATCCCCATCTTCATTTAAAACCGATCCGCGATTCTGTACACTAATAACTTCTTCAATCAAAGGAATTACATCCCTATTGTAAACGAATAGCGAATCTATCCCGCGTTTACAGATATTTTCCCAAACAAGACCTTGATGAGTTAAATCATCTGGATTAATATCATCTTTAAGTTCTTCTGGAACTTCATTCTTGAAGAATTCTAAACGATTTTGTCCAGACCACTCATTCATTTTTTTATCGAACTCTTGACATGCAGTTTCTATTGACCAGGGCTTCTTATCACGAATTGATTCTAAGATATAGTTTAAAGCTGTATCCATCGCGCTTCCATAAAGAAGCGGAGTACTAGTGAAATCCCCTTTAACTTGTTCTACATATCGAAATTTGTAATATCTAGGACATCTTTGATATGCGTCTAAAGCGGAATTACTGATCTTCAATTTACTCACTTATCGCCCTTATGATATTCTTTAGGAACACATCGAACATCTAGATTATAAATGTTATTATCTTTTTCTAATTCAGTAGTGATTATTTTTCCATATTTTAAACAAGTTTCTACTTTTTCAAATGGAGCAACATCTATCACTTGAGTTCTTTGTATATAACCCTGAGTATAAGTCACAAATAAAATATAAATAATCATTCATGGGCCTTTAAAATTACTTCATATACTGGCTTCTTTAGCTTAAGCATCTCTTCTTTCATATTAGAAGATCCTTTAGATTCGCCATCCCAAATTATTAAAAGACAGTCTGCATATT
>Ga0302186_10001659_pt1 | contig 18139 bp, 25 predicted proteins | sample II_Bog_E1_2_FD_198782 | JGI IMG/M metagenome (GOLD analysis project Ga0302186, IMG submission 198782) | Peat permafrost microbial communities from Stordalen Mire near Abisko, Sweden - II_Bog_E1_1 | ecosystem: Environmental > Terrestrial > Soil > Wetlands > Peat | place: Sweden: Abisko...
ATCATAATTTCAGGGGAATTTACAATTTCAAATTGTCAAGTATTTGAACTTCTTTTTTTATAATTTCATTTGAAATGTAATTTGTTTTATACTTTTTTAAGAATACAATTTTCATCTTAGTAGAGAAATTTTTATTTTTCGAAGAAAACTTGTCCAAATTTTAACACATCTCAACAAAAATATTATAAAACTAAAAATTATATCATTTCCGTAAAACAATACAAAATGAACAAATTGTTCCTTTCTTTTCTTAACCCTTCCCTCGAAAAAAGCTACCAACGCTTTAACAAACCGTTCATCCACAAGCAATTCTATGACTACTTTCTTCTTGTAATGATTTTATTATTAGCAATGCTGATTTTAGAAGTTATCAAAAATGATTTTTCTCTTCTTCTGATCATTGCACTCATTTGTTTCATTAGTTTCCTGATCTTATTATTGATAATTAAACGTTTTCTCAATAAAATCTACTTTCAGACAATAATTATCATTTTAAGTTCCAGTATAGGTGTCATTATTGTGATGTTTGTGTATATGCATTTAAAAAATGGTCAGATTGAAAAGGGTGTTTGTTTCGAGCTTATGGTATTCCAATTCATTTTGGATCTTATATTAATGACCAGAATCGGATGGATCTACTGTGGAGTCCTTTATGGTCTAAATATCTGTTTTTATTGGGGACTATTCCAACAATTTGATTCTCAATATAAGGAAGAAGTCACGATTGGATGCATCTTCATGATATTCGGTTTTGCAATAATAGCATATAGGCACGAAAAGACAGGAAGAGAGTATTTCAAGGCTTTGCAAGATTCTAATGACAATTTGAGGAAATTTAAAGAAGTCATGCAGGGAATCTTGCCTTCTCCGATCATTATAATGAATTATGAGGATAAAACGGTTGATTTTATTAATAAAAGCGCAGAGAAAATGCTCAGAAAAACACAAAAAAGAGATAGTTTCTTCACCACTAATGAGAAATATTCATTAATGAACTCTAAAACAATGGAGAGTTCAGACAGACTATTTCAAATTATTATTGAAACTCTGAATTGTTGTAGTGTTTTGGAACATGACTTACCTGAAAATTCTGAACTAAAGCCTTTTTTTTCAGATTTGGTCAAACATTTCTATGATAATTCCTTGAGGGAACAAGAATTCATTGATCCACCAAAAGAATTCCTAACGCTGCACATTACCGATTCGAATGAAAAGGATTTGGAATCATCAGTAATAGAAAAAAATGAGAGCAAAAAACATTATTATGAAGTCAATGTCTGTACCATCAAATGGGAGAGCAAATCATGTCTCTTATTAGTCTTCAATGACCAATCCAAAGCCAAAAGACTAATGGAATTAATAAACCTTGATCGTTATAAGAATGAAATGCTAGCCACGGTTTCTCATGATTTAAGGACCCCTTTAAACGGAGTGGTGGGCATGATGTGGTCAGTTTTGCCTTTTGTTGGGGAAAAAGAAGCAAAGAAAAATTTAATGATTGGGATAAGATCAGCAAATCTATTGAATTTCCTGATAAATGACATATTGGACTTTTCTCAGATTTCATATAAGAAATTGAGACTAAGTTTTGAAAATGTGAAAGTGGTGGAATTAGTGAATGAAATCATAACTTTGATTAAAACACAAGCGAAGAAAAAAATGATCATGTTGAAGAAAGAATTTGAAATTAATGAAAATGAAGGTGTATATTCAGATCCTACAAGAATCAAACAAATTTTATTGAATTTGATTGGAAATGCAATAAAATTCACTAATAAAGGAGGAACGATAACAATAAAAATAAAGAATCTTAATGAAAAATTGAAGTTTTCAGTAATAGACACTGGAATAGGCATAAAATCTGAAGATATATCAAAATTGTTTGTGTTGTTTGGGAAACTTAAACAAGAAAACATTGAAAGTAACAAAACTGGAATAGGGTTCGGTTTAACTATCAGTCAAAACCTGGCAAAACTGCTTTATTCAGGGGATGATGCAGGGATTAAAGTAGAAAGTCATTATGGCAAAGGTTCAATATTTTCATTCATTATTGAGAAAAAGACCAAAAGTTCTAATGCTGAGTCTAATTTCAACGAGGATGAAGAAGAGAAAAAGCCCAGTGAATTTATTTCTTTTCCGGTTAACAACTTCCATTCCAATGATTCTTTTGAGCAAAGTCCAAAGTTCAGTTTAGAATGCCAAATTTTCAATAATATTAAGATTCTAATAGTAGATGATGATCCTGTCAATGTAATGATTTTAGAACAATATCTTAAATTCTTTAAACTTGAGTATTGTTCGGTTATGAATGGATTAGAGGCTGTAAAATTCATCGAAACCGATGTTATTGAAGGGAATAAAGAGATTTCAGCAATCCTAATGGATTGCAATATGCCTATTATGGATGGTTTTAAGGCTAGCGAGACCATTGTTGATTTGCTTAAGAAAAATAAAAAGAATGAAATTCCTATTATAGGTGTGACTGCAAATGTGACGAATGCAGATAAGGAGTTATGCTTCAAATGCGGAATGAAGAAGTATTTGACAAAACCTGTGAGAAGAAGAGATTTACGGTTAGAATTGGAACAAATGTTTAAAATAAACTTAGTTGGGGAATAAGGATTTGTATTTTTCTAAGTAATTATCCTTATTTATTTATGAAACTTCAAGAAATAAAATATTAAATTTCAATATAAGAAAAATAATTTTAGTCTATTTATTTTCTCTTTTCATCAGAATCCGAAAATTGATCAAGTGTTTTTAACGCTGTTATTCTCTTAACTTCAATCCCATTGAAATGATTCTCAAAATTCTTGAAAAAAAAACCTGTCAGAAACCCAGACTACGTGGGATCTGAACTAATTTTGCATAAAAAACGAGATAAAATAATAATTAAAGGACAATTTGATTTTTCTTATATTGATTTTTTTAAAAAAATGTAAAACTATTTAAATTTTATTGTTTTGAAACAAAAATTTTGTCTGCGTTGTAAATTTATTTGTTACTGACATAGTTAAATTTCTTGATATAAGTTCTGTCAGGCGCGGTAAAAATTGATTAAAAATTCCCAAAAAATATTTTAAAACTAAAATTTTTAAGGCGCCGACTGACAGAATTTTTTAAGGCGCTTCATTATATATAATACTAAAAAATTGGAATTATGAAAAATTTTTTTTTTTAAAAATCAGATCATAATTTCGCATTCATATTACAATGAAAAGAAAAAATTAAATTCAAGAGTCAATCTTAAATAATTATATAAAAAGATATTTTTTATTATTATGGTTTTGCAGAAGAGTAAAGGTCCTCTTAAGCCCAAGAAAACTGAATTTCCTAAAATAAAGAGGAAAATTAAAAAAAATCATGAGTCTAACCAAAGCAACAAAAAAGCTGGGGAACAAAAAAAGCAAAAACTTATTGAAATTCACGATTATCAAAAAAAAGGAAAAGAAAAATTTTCCACCTCAAAAAATGAAATATTAATTGATCTATATAGCAGAGCTAAACAAATTTATACCAAATATGTTGAGTTTTTGCTTGGCTAAAAACTAAATATTTTAATAGGCAGGGAAACAATTGGAAAATTACAATATTTCAAAATCTGATCAAATGTGGATGAAAAAAATTTTATCTAGTGGAACGATGAATGATAAAATATCTGGTTTGAGCATTTATATCAGAGACAATCCAAAATGCACATTGAATTGCATTCAAAATATGTTTGAATACGTATAAAATATTTTGAAATATTTCATTAAAAAAAAATTCAAGTGCAACGGAAATAGTCGAAAAGACTCCATGGCTTCGATAAATGCCTTAAAAAATTTATTCATTGAAGTCTTGCTGCCCAAAAACACATTAGTTTCCTTTGTTGAAAAAACAAAGAAAATAACAAATTTGGAATCAAAACCCGAAGATTTTTGGATTGATTGTTATTATGAGAGTAGTTTGAAGCAAATTTATATGCAATTCATAAAGGTATTTAAAATTTATATATTCCCTAAATTTTCTGAATGTTTAAGCTTTTGGAGACTAAAGCCAATGATCCCATCTCATTTATACGAAAAAACATTATCTCCTATTTATGCGAATTGATTCTAAAAAAAAATGAACAAGAAAGCGTAATAAATACATTATACTAATTAAATAAAAAAACTGAGCAAAAAATAATTTATCTAGTCTATTGTCAAAATATTGGTGAATAAATTTGCTGAAAGCGACAAAACTATCAATAGTCATCTCAACGCAAGTCTGGGAAAACTATTATATGTAACATATTTTAATATTTTATTTAATAATTTTATTACAGAAAAGACCAAATTTAATGGCAAACGTGATAAAAGAGATTGAGGAATTCATTTATAGACCTAATTTAAATCAAACCTCTCAACTTCATGCTCTCAACTTTCTCAATAGTTTGCAAACTGAAAAAATGGTTTTAAAAGAAACAAATATATAAAAAAACCTTTATAAATTTAGAGTCAAGAAGTATTGATGTCTTTACAAAGTTTTTTCTTCAAGTTATTCAATAAAATCGTCGAAATAAACAATGAAGAAGTTATTTCATCAAAATTGACAATAAATATTCTCAAAGGAATCAACAAAATATTTCCAAAAATGAAAGAAAATGTATTTTATAATTTCGAATAATTTTGAAACAATTTTTTAGTTTCCAGAAATGAAAGAAAACAATATTAAAGAAATTGATAATTTATACAAGATCATTCACCAAACCTCAAACTTCAAAATCAAAATCCAAACAATGTTGTTCATTTTTCAATTTCTTAATGCAGAGAAATCTCTAAATGATCGTTATTACAGAGTCTTGTATGAATTGGTATAAAAATGAAAAAAAAAAAATTTATTCTTTTTATATAAAGCTACATTCAGAACAAATATGGCATAGTTCCTTAACAGAACTCTTCTTTGATCTTTTATATTTTTCCCTTAAAGAAGATACGTCCATTTTAAGAATTAAATCTTTCGTGAAACGATTGCTCCAAGTAATTTATATATATAATATTCATCCTTCTCCATAATAATTGAAAAAAATTAGAATTCAATTCATAGCGATCCTGCCTTCCTAATCACTTCCCTAATTTTCATATCAAGAATATTTCAAATTCATCCTGGAGTGAAAACACTTATCACCTACAACGAGACCAGAGATGAAAATGATATTGAACAATTTAAAGATTTAAACAACTCTTCAGATGGTGAAGACATCTCCCAATCTGGAGAAAAAAATGAGATAGTTGAAAAAATTGAACAAAAATCTTATGATCCTTTCAAAAGAGATCCTCTCTATAGCAATGCTGACAAGACTTGTTTGTGGGAATTGATAAGTCTTTTGAATCACTATCATCCGTATGTCAAAAAGTATGCGGAGGCATTAATTGAAGATATTAATAAGTCGAATTCAATAATTGATTACAACGGAAATCCTTTGCTCGATTTCAACTTAGCAAATTTTCTAGATAGATTAACTTTCAAAAAAACAAAGAAGAAAGAATCTTCAGGAATCAAATCACTTATCAATAAAAATAAACTTAGAATGTCCAAAATAAAAGATCCTTTATCAATTGAAGAAGTTCTTTAAATATTTTTTTTTATTTTATCATATAATTAATATATAATTAAAGGTGAGCAAATTAAAGGAAAATGAGTTAAGAGAGGATGAAAAATATTTTCTTAAATATTTTGAGCAAAAGAAAGAGAGAAATGTGAAGAAAGGAAAATTTAAGCCAAAGAAAAAAAAAATAGAAGAAAACGATGATGATTTTGAAGCGTTCGCTGATGATGTCGTTGAAGCAAAAATGAATGAATTGAACAAAGGAGAAGACATTGATGAAGATTATGATGAATTTGATGAATTTTTAAAAGAAGAGTTAGAGGATGAACAAGCTTCGGAGGATAATGAAGAGTTTGTTGAAAATGAAAACCTCGAAAATTTATTTGATGAAGATCAAGATAATGAATTGGAAGAAATTAGAGTTAAGAAACGTTTTTCAAACCCAATGAAAAAAGAAAAAAAGAAGAAAAAAGGATTAAACAAACTAAATAAAAGGAAAATGAATTAATTTTCTCTAAACAAAAATATTTGCCAAACGATTTTAAAAACGAAAAAAGTAAGATGAATTTTTTTTTATTCTTATGTCTCATAATGTTTTCTTCTTCTGATTCGAGATGTTCACCATCCTCATCCTCCACCTTTTCTCTGATAAAAGAAACTAATGACTCCCCTAAAAAAACAGCAAATTTAAGTGAATTTGTGATATGTGAGCCGAAGAAAAGCATATTTTTTGCTAATATCAAAAAAAGAGATGAAAAAATATTTTTGCTTAAACTACGTTGCCGAAAAAAAAAAGTCGAAAAGAACTTGCAGAATGATATGGATGCCTTATTAAAAAATAATGATTTTCTCATTTACAAGAGAATTAGAAAATTTCCCTATTTTAAAATTTTGAAAGTTATAAGACAGAAGAGTTTATCAAAATGCGATTTGTCACGCTTGGAGTTGGGATATGACATAAATTCATCTAAATTTTATGAAGGTGGCAATGACAGTAAACTCAACATAAAAAATGAAATACTGAAAATGATGAATAATGATATGAAGAAAATTCCATTTTTTGCTTTAAGGATACAAAAGAAGAATCAAGATGGAAGAATATGCTTATTGGTGTGTCAACCTTCCATAAATATAAACCTTATTTTAAAAGAGACGACTTTTCCGAAAAAAAAAAATTTAACAATATCAATTGCAGGAATGAACTTTTTGTTAAAAACTCTGAAAATAAAAATCCAGAACAATTCATATGAGTTTACGTATAATAATAATGCATCCTCAAGGCAGATAAACTTCATTCAAGAGCTTTCAATAACTGAAAATCAAGTCAATTTTTTACGGATTGATTTTACTTTTAATAAATTCTTGACTGATCATCGAATTTTTGAGCTTAAATATGAAGAGGAACAAGAATTCCCCCAAAAACTACTAAAAAATACATCCCAAAATAAAAGAATGCTTCAGAATAATCCGTATATTTTTACTATTTCTCCTGTGGATGCAAATCATAGTACAGACCCTGATTGTTCTATCTTGGTAATTTTTTTTTTTTTAATATGTAATTATATTTTTATATTAGAATTCAGGATATTCTTTGAATAACAGTTCTTCAAACTCTTGCATATTTTATTTGGTACTTTTATTAATAAATATATATATTTATTTAGTTTTGATAATATTTGAGAAAACTTTATCAATAACGTTGTTGACTTACGATTTAAGGCCTTTTCAAATGAATCAAAACGAATTCATTTATGGTCAAGATTGGGCAGTAAAAATACTTATGACATAAAATTATATATATATGGTTTCTAGATAGGTATTTTCACAAGTATCAATCACGATGACTTATTGCAGACTGACTTAACTCCCTTTGAAGCCAATATCTCAAATCTTTCAGCTTTGTTTGCTGCTGATCAAACCATAATCAACACAGTTGTCAATATAAGTCTGATTTCTTATCAACCTCTTTACTTGAGAACAGAAATTCTGATTTTAAATGAAAAATATTTAACATATAAATATTTTTTTATGGACTGTGCTACGTACATTTTTTGAAATTTCTTTGTAATTTTATTTTTATCCAGGGTTCAAAACGTGGGGCCTTACAGAGCCAACTATCCTAATAGATACATGTTTTTTTCTGTTCTTGCAAATCAACCTTCGCTTCCTGAATTACCAACAAATTTGCCTACATATACTACTAACCTTTATGCACAATCAAGCTTAAACTTTATTTTGGATTATATTCGATATAATTTATCACAACATCCAGACAGCGTGCTTATTTCTCCAAGTGATTCTGTATATTGGGGCTCTCAAAATTATGTGAATCTACCATTTTTGCCTTATTTTTCTAATTGCCAAGTAATGAAAATTATACATAAAATTTTAATTAGTTTTTGAAGGGGTATGGAAAATATATTCCTTTCATATCAGTAACTGAAAATGGGAATAACTGTGAAAATGCAGTTAATTTAATAGATTATGATTCGACTGTCCCTATCAACCCTTACCTTTTAGGAAGTAAAGCAACTGCTGACACTTGTGATGTTAAAAAAATCACATGTATATATGATGAGGCATTATCATCAGATGGCTCAAATCCTCGATTTTTTGAAACAGGCAACACGATAGCATTTTATTTAACAATGGACCCAATGGATGTAGAAAATTGGGAAAACACAGACTATTCTGGCTCCGATGTAATATTTATTATCATTAAACATTAATATGCAGCATCCATTCTATATATTAGCTAATTCCTGTCAATATTGAGGGGAATTTCGTAACCGGAAAAATTCCTACTTATATTACTTTGACAATAAATTATTATCAAGTAACGAAAAGTCAAAAAAGAATTTTGCAAGCCTTTTTATATTTTGATGAATTTATAACCCCATCACCAAGTCAACTAACAACATCAAATCCAACACCTTTCGAATATAATTTGCAAATAATTTTCAACCCAATGACTCACACGGAAATTCTCATTCAGTTTGGATTTCCATGGACTGTTTATTTAATTCTTTATGTTGGAATTTGTTCATTTGCTTCAGTCATAATTGGTATTTTTTGGCTATACAACAGGATAATTACTAGGTACAATTGTAGCATTTTTTTTAAACGTTTTTAATTAAAATGGATAGAAATAGAAACCATATATTTGTTTTTCGTGGCTATCTCCGACTCCAATTACCTGAAGTTTTGAAAGGAGAGTTCTTAGCGTTTATTCCAGTGGTAGTTTATGTGATTTTGACATCAGTTTTGATGAGGGGATACTTATGGTGAAATTAAGAAAAATAATTATTTATAAAATTTTGTTAGGAACGTGCGTGTATCCCCTGACAACAATGCGAATATATCTCCCTTTGATTCTTCCAACACTGTATTCATTTATTTTCTTCTATTAACTATTTACAAAATTCACATAGCGGGATATTGACCCCACAGTTTTGAGAACAGGGAGATGTGCAATTCCATTTATTGTTGGTGGTTTCTATGCTCTATGGATATCATCTATTTTATTAATTCGAGATAAAGTTAAGAATGTTGGTTTTCTTAAAACTAAAATATTTGTTTTTTTTAGAAAAAAAAAGATAAAAGGATGGAAAGCTTTGATGGAAACATTTGGCATCCAGTTTTTTGGAAAAGAATATCCTATGTATTTTTTACCTTGTGGGACCTAACTATATTGCTTGTCATTTTTCAATTATCCTTTTCCAACATTTTTTCATTGAATTTATGGACTTTTATGGCTGTGATTAAAATTATTTTTGTTATCTCGGAACTTTTTTTGGAGATCATAAACAAAGAAAAACTGGTGATGATGCATATTGCTAGTGCAAACGGTAACGAATCTAAAATTATCATATACTAGTTTTTTCAGGGTTGGCACTTAACTTCGCAACCTTCGGGGCCACTGATTTCTTAGATTTTTTGAAGTCATATTTGATTGGGCTGAGTAAAAAAAATTAATTCTTGATTTTTAACAATACCTTTTTAGTTATAAATATGATAGAAAGACCCTATTTTTCCAGAATAGTGCAGATCTTGACACAAATTATTGAAGAACTTCCATATAAAATCTCAAAATCTAAAAAAGTATTCAGAAAAAGAAATCTATTATTAAATCAATATAGGGTATTTAAAAAAAATGATGAAGAAGAAGAGGAAGTCGAAGAAGAGGAAGATAACAAAGATCTTCTGAAAACCAAAATAGATAACGAAAATATAATGGTTTCTAGAAATGACAATCAACTCCTAAAAAAAAAAAGTACGAAAATTAAAAAAAAATAATTTCAATAAGTATTTTTTTAAAAAAGAGAGTGACAGTGACATCATGTTAGATGACGATAATGTTGAAAATGTCTCTTCTAGTGGATCTTCCTGTAAATGATAATTCGCAAATTTTGTAATATTTTTTTTTTCAAAGGCGCAGAAAGCGACACACAGGGCGGGGCTCTCAATGATCTCAAAAATTCCGAGTCGGACTTAAACATTATAGACGATGATTCTTTTGAGAGGAGAGTCAAAAAAATTGTGAGAGAAAATAAAATAAAAAACGAAGAACTGGCAAAATCAAATGCATTTATTCAACAAAAGACCAAAGTCAGATTTTATAATTTTGTGTTCATTTGAGATAAATTTGGAAAATTAGCTTTTGGAAAAACATATTTACCAACTGCCTTCGGAGTATTATGGAGATTTCATGAATGACAGTATTGGGACAATTTTCTTTGTAAGGTTCCTTTGATTATTCTTAAAAATTGTTTTTTTAGCCTGTGCTTCTTTTCACTGTTTGGGCCTTTTATCAAGAAACAAATTTAGCTCCGCAATATAATATTACCCAAGAAGGATATATTTATTATTATTTATTTTCTTTAATTTCAATCCCATTTCAGATTGTTATTGATATCTTATTTTATAATATCATTGACCTTTATCATGGCATTAATTTCTTCAGCTATTTGACGGATTGCAAAGAGAGATTTGCAAACAGGAAAAATAAATGGATAGCCGATAGCAATGAAATTTTCGAGGAAGTTGAAAATAAATCTCTTTCAATTCAAAGTTTCGCCTTCTCTTCACAATATTATTTTTCAATCACATTGGCTATGGGTGCGATGTTCCATTTATTTTTTGGCATCCAAATTTTGACTTCAGCTCAAGGATATAACATTTTTGCAGATGAATTGACTGTGGCTTTGGCTTTTATTTGGTTTTTTATTTGTTACATTCTCGAGAAAATGTGTTGTATGGCTGCTAGATTTTTTAAAATCTGGGAAGTGCCAAAATCATCTACTCAAAAAACTGAAGAAGATAAAAGTTTTTTAGTTTGTTGGTATTTTTTGATATATGATCTTTTTAAGAGAGTGAAAGCAGTCATAATCAAAGGGCGAAAACAAAGAAAAAAGAATCGATCATAAACCAAATAAATACGAAAGATTCGGATCTCTTTAGCACTGCGAGGTTATTCATATTCATCATTTTTTAAAATAAATTGTTTGTTGTAGGACCGTTGACAAAGTCCAAAATTGGAACAAAGTTCTAAATTTGAAAGAAAAAGAAGAACGATTGAAAGAAATCAACATGGACATCGCTTCAGAAAAATTTCTTTCTGATACTTTTCGAAAAAAGTTTCTTAAGATAAATTCCAAATGGTTAAGGGAAAATTTGAAGTGTGTTTTCACACCTCGCACATTAAAATTGTAAATAAAAAATTCTATTTCTTGAAATAAAATTTTTTAAATTCACCCCAAAGTAAAAGAGAAATTATCCTATCAGTTTTCAGCGATATATATGGAAATTTAGAGCAAGAAAAGGTTAATGTAAGTACGACCACGGATCGAAGTGGGTTTGGTTTGGAAGATAGAAATTCACATAAACCATAAACAAAGTTTTAGTAAAATTTTAATGTTGTTGTTCAACAAACCATAAAACAACAATTAAACAAACCCCCAACATATAAAATAATAATTTTAATGTTTTATTTTTAGAAACTGAAAATTCTTCCGTCACAATTTCAACACCTCCAATATATAAAAATATTCCTTTGATATATTCAAAAGATTTTTAATTTTTTTTTTTTTTAAAATTCAACCTGCTGAAATGGCCAAAAAGACCCCTTCCATTATATCATTTGAACTGGCAATTGCCCAACCCAAAGCGATTCCAATAGGTCCAGTTCCTGAAAATATGGCTATCATTATCATAGAACGTTTGGTGTTGGTTTCATTTTTCGAGAAATTTATTCCCTTTGCAAATGATAAAAATATAAAGACAAAAAACCAACTTAATATTAACTACCAATATTAATGCTTCGATCCATTTATGAAGAAAAATGGCAATGATCAAATTGAAAAAACAGGCAACATCCTTCAAAATTCCAAGGGCAATTCCTTCAAAAACCTAATCAATTTCAGTGGAAAATCCTTAGGAATTCATTACGCAATGAAAGGCCAAAGCAAGCAGAAGAAAATAAGGAGAACTTGTGTGATTAGAATGACCCTTTTCTATGTTCTTCAAGTGAAAATCTAGTTAGTTTTACACTGGTGAATAAATAAAAAAAACTTAAAGTCAAAACTAATGTTTTCAGATGCACGGAAAGTCTTTGACACGAAATTTTTATATATTTTTTCAGACGATTGATCACCGTCGTTTTCTTTTTTTTCCTTAATAAATGGCTTTTTTTCCTCAGAAATTGGCTTAGAATCATCTTTATAATTATCTTCAATATGTTCATGAGCTAACAAAGTCGTTTTTCAAAATTATCATTTTTTATTCAATAAGAACCAAATTCTTTCTCTTCAGAGGGTTCTTCTGACTGAAATTCTAAATTGTGATTATCATGCATTGAATAGGCTTCAAATACAACTTTTTCCAATATTAATGTAGCACAAAAACTAAGATATCAGAAATAGTAAAGAAAAAAAGAAAAAATCTACCTCATTGTTGTTATAAAAAAGGCAAAAGGAAATAGGGAACTTTTATTTCTTCGTTGATCATACTGTTTTTCAAAGATTTCGTTAGACTTGAATAAAAACATGTTTAGGTTTCTAAGGGAATAATGTGATGCAACCTCAGGTATTAATTGGAGAAAAGCCATTGCTAGGAACATTCCTCCTGAAAAAGTGTTAGAAATACCTATAAGTTTCTGATTCGTCTGGAAATTTTTCCTAAACAATATTAACAGAAAATAAAAATAAAAACTCACCATCGAATTGGAAGTATTCCCATTAAACAGGAAAGTCCAAATAACGCACCGATTGATATTCCTTTTAAAATCGGAAGCCAATCTAAAGAATTATTGGAATTCATATGTTTTGATATTAACGAAAATTTGGAGAAAAAATATTTTTTCCCTTTTCAAAATCAATAAATAATTTTCTTTAAATACGACAGTCGAAAAAAGAGGTTTATGATTTCAAAAGTTTAAAAAATTTATTGTTATGATGTTCTTAAGAAAATTCATGCTAATATTTGTTTTTTAATCGTAAAATCCCATTATAATTTTTTGCAAGTTCTCTAATATTTGAAATTTAAATATCTTGGAAAGATGAGCGCAAGTGATTCTCTGGTAAAATCTTCCTTCTTCGACGACATTTACGACGACGCAGAATTGGATACAGCGACAACTGCAAGTTCAAACCCACTTTCGAAAAAAATCAGTGGCATGTGGGTCAAACTCAAGAATTATAATCAAAGCGAACTCCAAGAAAAATTTTTATATTTTTGCGACGAGATCATTTATGAAGGCAAATTAATGAAAAAGAGCAAAAAACATAGAAAACTTAAACATAAATATTTTGTTTTATATAAAGACAGATTGGAGCAATATGAAGTTCCATTTAAAAAAAAAAAAAATTTTACTTTTTTCAAAAGGATGAATCAAAGAAACCCCAAAATAGAAAGGGATTCATGCCATTGAACGGGGTGAAGATCGAGATCTTGGATAATACCAATGACGACAAATTAAAAAGCACTTACCAAAAATATTGCCTGATTTTCACTCATAATAAGTCCTTCTTCATTTTATATGCCTTAAGTTGGGACTTATGCGAGGCTTGGTACCATCATTTGAAGAAATGTTGCGTTTTGAATTACTTCGCCAAAAATTTCACCAATTTGAAAATGATAGGAAAAGGCTCATTTGCCAAAGTTCTCCTTTCAAAAAGAAATTCCGATCAAAAGGAATTTGCGGTCAAGACTTTCGACAAAAAACAAGTTGCTTCGAAATCGAAGGTATTTTTTTTTTTTTTAAATAAAAAGAATAAAAAACTACTAAACAACAGAGAGGATTAATTAATGAAATAACATTGATGAGAATATTAGATCATCCAAACATCATAACTTTATATGAAATTTATGAGGGAGACTACCACATTTATCTTGTCTGCGAACTTTTGAAAGGCGGAGAGTTATTTGAAAGAATCATAAAAAATGGCCATTATAGCGAAAGGGAAGCCTGTTTAATAATAGCTCAGCTCTTGAACGCCTTGGAGTACATTCATATGAAGGGAGTGATGCATCGAGATATCAAGCCTGAGAACTTGATTTTAAAAAATGATGAAGGTTTTGATGTCAAATTGGCTGATTTTGGTCTTGCGGATTTCGTTAACAGAACGAATTTATTTTATAAACGATGTGGTACACCTGGTTATGTTGCCCCTGAAATCCTCAATGATGAGGAATATGATACTAAGGTAGACATTTTCAGCACAGGAGTTATCCTCTATATTATGTAATTTTTTTTTTTTATTAATTTGAATATATGATTGATATCTGAACAGGTTGACTGGGACTTCTCCTTTTTATGGCAAGACTTATAATGAAATTCTGATGAAGAATAAAAAATGTGATATTTCCTTTGATTTCGCCTTCCTGTTATATAAAATATCAGATGACGGTTATAAATTTTCCCTCTCTATTTTCTAAAATTATATATTTTTCACAGCTTCTGATCTCCTGAAGAAAATGCTGAAGAAGAATCCACGAGAAAGAATTTCTGCTGCTGAGGCCTTGAAACACCCATGGATCAACACCTACGCTGATATCTATGAGGAGCCGGGGGCCATTGAATCTTCGAAGAAAAATGATAACATAATTGCCCCTAGTCTCAAGGAATGCTTTGAAAAGTGAGAGAATTTTTTTTTTTTTCTGATTATTTTTCGGTTCATAGCATGAAAACGAGTTATATCAAACAAACGAAAATTGAGACCTCATTAGAACATGATATTACGATGAGCACTCCTGTGATGAATGGTCGGACGTTGCAACTTCCAATTTCCAACGAAAATCCTTTCAATTCACCAGCTTTTACTTTAACTCCGAAGATTAATTTGTCTCAAATGGGGAAAAACGAAGAGATGACAAATGCTCTACAATCGTTGAAAGACTTAATGGGAATTCATGGAAATAAAGGAAACAGCAATAATAAAAAATCGGAAATAAATGAAAAGTCTAAATGCGATTTAGTGGTTGAAAATAATAAAAGTTTCGGCCTAATCAATGAAAAAAACCCCACATATTCAGAATTTCTTAGAAAAAGAATCTTACCTGAAGAAAACCCCCAACAAAATGCAACTTTTTTGCCTTATCACAATAAGATTGTGAAGGCAAAGGCATTTTCGAATTCGGCTTCAACTAACAATTTGCAAAAATTGGAGGCTAATGATTTTAAACCGAAATTTGAAGAAAGTAAATCAAATTTCATGAATGAAACGAAGAACTTGCCAACAAAAGAAGAAGGGAAAGTTTCGAATATCAAGTCGAAACTGAAGCAGTTTGAAATATAAATAAAATTTAAACTTAATCTATTAACTCCTGTTTTATTTGCGAGGATTTAAATATTTTAAAGATCTTTCTGTTTTTCATTTTTAATAGTCCTTTTGTTTTGTTATATAGTGAATATCACCTTCATTAAAAATGTGTTTCTTTTAAGATTATCCCTTTTTCTTTCAACTATTATTTTTTTAAAAATTTTACAATATCAATAAATGCGACTTTTTCCAATAAAGTGTCAACTATCTCCTTTTTATGAGGCATCAACACTCCTTTCTCTTGAATAAGTCCCTCCAAAATCATCTAATTTTTGTAAAATGATTAAAAGTCAAATAAATATAAAATTAAGAACTTCAGTTGTAATGGCGATTGGGCAAGAAACCAATTTGGACATCGCTGAATATCCCTTCTTTTCTCCGAACTCAATGAGGCTGGATTTGCATCGGTAGATTCGATTGGAATTTGGCAATTGATATTTGAATCTGGTTTCAAGAATCACACAATCTCGTTCTCCGTCTTTTAAAGGCAATTTTTCTTTGAAATAATCAACACAATTTTCGAAAAGAGTTTTTTGTTTGTTCAACTTTAAAAAAAAAAGGTTTTAATGCGAAATAAAAAAAAACCTTGGATGAATTTTCGTTCAACAAATCAAGAAAAACAAACCCTTGGAACAATGATCTAAGTTTCTCCAATAGGATTGCGTCTTTATGTTCTTTGAAGAATTTATGAACAGACAAAAAGTTCATCAATTTATTTGCTAATTCCTTTTGTTGGACACTTTCAATGTCACAGTCTTCATAGAGTTCTTCCAATTTTTCTAAAATAAAGTTAGTATTTCATTCTAAATATTTTAATTTTTTTTCTACTTAAACAAATATATTCTTCCTTTTTAAATTCTTTGCTTTCTCCCTTTAACAATGTGTATTGATCTAAAACCTGATACCAGGAGATATCTCCCTCGGAATTCAGAGGAATGTTTTCGAAAAAACCAATATTTTGCAAAATTCCCATAATATCACAAAACCCTTTATATCGAATTGTTCCCCTCAAAACCGATTGGCAATCGTTTAAACCATAAAGTTCTTTATATCTAAGAAGAAAAATAGAGAAAAAATTAAAAATTCTTCACTTTAGGCTGTTTCTATTGGCATATCCTTCAGTGATGAATGCGGGGTTGATCACTAAAGGGAAAATATTAAACAAAACATCTTTTTGTGGGAGTTTGACTTCCTTTGAAAACAAATTACAGAGTTTCCTCTTTAATCCCTTTAATTAGTTTTTTTACTTTTCCCTCAAATAAAAACAAGGCTTCATTCTTCAAAGCGTTCAAAGCAGCTAAAGGAGACCAACTAAACTTATATCCCAATGGATTATCGCATACATCAGGACATGGCACCCCTCCACACCAAGACTCATATGAAAGAATTCTGTTTTTATTCTTTGAAAACAAAAAAAATTTTAAGGCGCTTTTTACTTGCCGTTCTTGCTCTTGATGTCATGAATTAATTTGATGGCTTGCAAATGGTCAATGCCTGGATCCAATCCAATCTCATTAAAAAAGATCAAACCTGCGTTTTTTGCCTCAGCGTCAAGAGCTTGTAATTCAGGTGAAATATATGAAGCTGTGATCATATTGATTTTCTCCAAAAGACAAGCCTTGGCCACATGAATATGCAAGAACGCAGGGACATAACTGACCACGATATTATGGCCTCTAATTATGTCTCTGAGTTGCTCCTAAAAACATTTATATATGTGGATCGATCTCAGAATAAATATACTTGATTTTCAACATTTATGGAAACAGCGGAACAATTGGGGAATTTTTTAGCAATTTCTTCAGCATCTTTGATAATGTTGCTCGCAATTGTGATAGTGTGATTTTTAGCTGATAGATAGAAAACCACGGTTTCGGCCATAAGACCTGGAGATGCAAGAAATTAAACAAATTGAATCATCTGCTTAAAATAAAAGACCTGAGCCCAAAACGCAAATTTTAGCCATTTTTATAAGCTGGAATATCTTTAAGAGTTGTTTTTTTGAATTAAAATATTCAAATATTTTTTTGGAAATTTATGATTTTTTTTAAACGAAATAAACTTTTTTCAAAAATTCTTGATAATGGAGGTTCAATCTAATAAAAATAATAATCATGATCAATGTTCTATTTTTTCGATTGCAACATATCTATATTATTGAACGTGGTATTTTTATTGTCATCTTGTATGAAATTATTCCAATTATCAAGTTTCGTGGAGGATCCATTAGGACTTTGAAATTCTTGACTCGAATCAATTTTGATGCTTTTTTTGCTTGGTGATTTTTTCATACTGTTGAGAGGGATTGATAATAAAGAGTCATTGTTATTTGAAAACATAGTCTGTTTTTTTGGTATGCATTTTTTCGAGGGACTCAAGGAAATGCTATCTTTTTTTGATAGTTTGGATTTATTTGTCAAAATCATTTTGAATTTTTCATATATAATTTGGGTTTTATCGATTGTGGATTTCTCATGAAGATTAGAGTTCGTTTCAGAAAATAAAGAAAAAATTTGCTCAAAACTCGGTCTTGGAGTTAATTCGGTAAATGGGGTTGCTGCACGAATGGAAAGTTTGGAAATTTCATTTTGGGATTGTGAAAGCTTCTCTTCGGTTCTTTTCAATTTATCCCTAAGCGTTTTCAGGCAAATGATGGCATTTCTATAATTTTCCTTGGTTTGTTGAATGCTTTCTAATAATTTTTTATATTGGTCATCTTTTTTCTCTAATTCCTATTAAAATATTTTAC
>Ga0302186_10001660_pt1 | contig 18122 bp, 12 predicted proteins | sample II_Bog_E1_2_FD_198782 | JGI IMG/M metagenome (GOLD analysis project Ga0302186, IMG submission 198782) | Peat permafrost microbial communities from Stordalen Mire near Abisko, Sweden - II_Bog_E1_1 | ecosystem: Environmental > Terrestrial > Soil > Wetlands > Peat | place: Sweden: Abisko...
CATTTATTTGCGATTCGCTCTTTATTATTAAATAATATAAATTAATAATAAACGGGGCAAAAAGCAAGCCTGAAATTGTTGGCAGAATATTTGTTCCCTTTTTCATATAACAAAGATAGACCACGAAAAAGTGTTTTCTTAAAAAGTCATTGACTTTGTTTAAGTAGGAATTAAAACCACCTTTTTTAACATTTCAAAATGAGACGAATTTATTTACCCTAAAAATGTGTGTGTAGCCCAAGCGCATAAAGGTTTTTAGCTGTGCGAATTTGGTAAAAGCAAAAGTCGCATTTTGAGGGTCAATGTAATAAATTAAAAAGTGATTTTGAGAAAAGTCATTGACTGGGAGTGCTGGAAACTCAAACAAAAAAAACCCTTCCATTTCTGAAAGGGTTTTACTTTATAATTTATTGGGTGAGATTGCTTCATTCCTCGCAATAACGAGAACAACTATCTGCGACCACCGCCACCTCCGCGTCTGTCTCCACCGCCTGAGCGATTGCCTCCGCCACCGGAGCGGAAACCGCTGTTCTCATCTTCGGTAGGTTCGGGCATGCCTTCAGGTCTTGGTAAAAGTGCTTTGCGAGATAATCTGTATTTACCTGTCTTAGGGTCAACGGCAAGTAGTTTTACCTTCACGGTATCACCTTCCTTAAACACACCGCTCATGCTGTCGAGGCGTTTCCAATCTACTTCCGAAATGTGCAGCAGACCTTCTTTTCCCGGCAGGAATTCAACAAATGCGCCGAATTCAACAATGCTCTTCACTTTACCTTCGTATTCTGTTCCAACTTCAGGGAGTGTGGTAATTCCTTTAATGCGAGCCAAAGCAGCGTCAATAGCATCTTTGTTAGGCGAGGAAATATCTACAATACCCATTCCGTCTTTTTCTTCAATAACAATAGTAGCGCCGGTATCGGCTTGTATACCTTGTATCACCTTTCCACCCGGACCTATTACGGCGCCAATCATATCCTTTGGTATCTTCAATTGAATGATACGGGGAGCGTATGGTTTGTAATCGGCATTCGGTTTTTCAAGTGTTTTAGCCATTTCGCCTAATATATGGAGACGGCCATTGCGGGCTTGTTCCAGGGCTTGTGCAAGCACTTCGTAAGAAAGTCCGTCAATTTTAATATCCATTTGGCAGGCGGTAATACCGTCTTTGGTACCTGTAACTTTAAAGTCCATATCACCCAGGTGATCTTCATCTCCGAGGATATCGGAAAGGATGGCGAATTTTCCGTTTTTAGGGTCTGCAATCAATCCCATTGCAATACCTGCAACAGGCTTGGTAATTTGAATACCGGCATCCATCAGGGCCAGACATCCGGCGCAAACTGTGGCCATGGAGGAGGAACCGTTCGATTCTAAAATATCGGAAACAATACGTATGGTATAAGGATTTTCTTTTGGCATAACGGCTTTTAAGGCACGCAGCGCCAGGTTACCGTGACCAATTTCACGACGTCCGGTGCCGCGCATCATCTTCGCTTCGCCTGTAGAGAAGGGAGGGAAGTTATAGTGCAGCATAAAATTGTTGGTTCCGTCAATCACCGCTCCGTCAATCAGCTGGGCATCTAATTTGCTGCCAAGGGTAACGGTAGTAAGTGATTGGGTTTCGCCACGGGTGAAGATAGCCGAACCATGCGCCATAGGCAGGTAACTTACTTCGCTCCATATCGGACGTATCTGATCGCCTTTACGGCCATCTAAACGGAGTTTTTCATTCAGCATGGCATCGCGAACGGCATCTTTTTCTACTTCGAAAAAGTACCGTTTCATCATGCCTGACTTTTCTTTTTGTTCTTCTTCGCTAAGGGTAATGCGGAATGCTTCGCGTATGGCTTCAAACCTTTCGCTGCGGACATGCTTATTGGCAATTCCTTCGGTTGCCAGAGTATAAAACTTTTCGTAACAATGCTTGCGCATATTTTCTTTCAAATTCTCATCATTCACTTCGTGAGAATATTGGCGTTTTTCAGTTGCACCAACCAACTGGGCAAGTTCTAACTGAGCCTTGCAATGGTCCTTGATAACGTCGTGAGCCAGTTTTAAAGCCTCTATCATTTCAGCTTCGCTGCATTCGCTCATTTTGCCTTCCACCATATTCAAATCGTTCATGGTTCCTGCAACAATAATATCGATGGTTGCGTTTTCAACCTCAGCAAATGTTGGGTTAACCACAAATTTGCCATCAATTTTGGCAATACGCACTTCGGATATAGGTCCGTTGAACGGAATATTAGATACCGCAATAGCAGCCGAAGCGGCTAATCCGGCCAATGAGTCAGGCATAACCTTGCCATCGGCAGAGATAAGATATACGAGCACTTGTATTTCGGCGTGATAATCGTCCGGGAACAATGGGCGCAATGACCTGTCTATAAGACGGGAAATTAAGATTTCATATTCCGAAGGACGGGCTTCTCTTTTAAAGAATCCGCCGGGGATACGTCCTGCCGATGCAAATTTTTCCTGGTAATCTACCGATAAGGGAAGGTAATCCATACCTTCTTTAGCGTCTTTATTCGATACAACGGTAGCGAGTAACATGGTATCGCCCATGCGAACCACTACGCTTCCGTCGGCTTGTTTGGCTAACTTACCTGTTTCAATGGTAATAGACCGATCCCCCTCTCCGGGAAGAGCGATTTTAATGCTTTTTATATTCATATGTTTTTTGATGTAGGAAAAAGGATTAGGGGATAAGGAATAAGGCAATTCATGCCTTTTCACTTACACCATACTACTTACTCCTTATTACTAATTAGCGACGAATATCGAGCTTCTTGATAACTGCCCTGTAACGAGCAATATCTTTGGCTTTCAGGTATTCCAATAGAGCTTTACGTTTGCCTACCAAGTTTACCAGCGACCTTTTAGTGCCCAAGTCTTTTTTGTGTTCTTGCATGTGCTTGGTAAGGAAATTGATACGTAGAGTAAAGAGCGCAATCTGGGATTCTGATGTTCCGGTTGCATTTTCAGCGCCTCCGTAGTCACGGAATATCTGCTTTTTAGCTTCTGATGTTAAGTACATTCTTTGTATTTTTTATTTAATTGGGCGCAAAGGTAATAATTTATTGGAAATGGCAAGAGTATAATAGAAAAACTACTCAATAATCAGTTTTCCCGGATTTATGAGGTTATCTCCTGAAGAATTAATTCTGTATATATAAATGCCAGGTGATAGTCCTTCTAAATTAATGGCAGTATTTCCATCATACAAATTGGCAGTATATATTTTTTCTCCCAGCAAATTGTAAATTTCAATAATGGGTTGAGTGCCCGTTGTAATTGTTCTGTTACAGACTACAGTAAACTGTCCGGTATTGGGGTTTGGGAAAACATTAACACTATCGTTGTTTATTATGGCTGGAGCGATCTTAACGGGTTGGGTAAATTCGGCAATACCATAACCGGGAGAAGCGAAACTGCCTCCGGCATAGAGGTTACTGTCGAAAACAGCTAAAGCATAAACGGTTCCATTTATTCCACCCCCCAAAGCAGACCATGAAGTTCCGTTCCAGGCGGCAATATTGTTTACAGGTACGCCTCCGGCACTGTCAAAGCTACCTCCGGCAACAATAAGGTTATTATAAGAAACCAGTGCATTAACCGTGCCATGAATACCTTTGCCTAAAGCAGACCATTTTTTGCCATTCCACATGGCAATGTTGTTTACCGTATCTTTTACAGGGTGCGGTGTATAGGTGTTTTCAAAGTATAGAAAGGAACCGCCCATGTAAAGGTTTGTGTCGACTTGACAAAAGGCATTCATGTACATAGTACCATTGGTAGGTGAATATGAATAAAAATAATCATTCCCTAAGTCAGTAATAACTCTATTTTTTGATGATTCCACTGGAAGGTTTCCTTCAGGTCCAAACCCAAGTAGTAAAGAATTTTTGTAGGTAGTAAGTATAGAGATATTGTACCAATAATAGGGGAACACAGAATCAACTTTTTTTTCATCCCAGGTTACAAGCCCTGAGGGGCGCTTATGATTTATGGAATCGAATCGCCCTCCGATATAGAGCAAGCTATCATATGTATGAATAATACTGACCTGTCCACCTTCAATATTAAATGGGAGGCCTGAGAAATCTTTTCCATCCCACTTAGCCAAACAACTGGCCGAATGTCCCCCTGCTTGCGTAAACCATCCCCCTATATAAATAGTATCCTTATACAGTCCTATAACATAAACTTGATTGTTTATGCCCGAACTTAAACTGCTCCAAGTGCTATTGCCATTCAATTGTGCAATGTTATTCCCCGGTGATGAGAATAAACCTCCAACATACATTACCGAATCATGTACAAATAAAGTATTTACATTTCCTCCGGGTGATAAACCGTTGCCCACAGGAGTCCATGTTTGGGCATTTAAAAAGCAAGTAAATAGAACTAAGGAAAATAGGGAAAGTTTTTTTTTCAACGCGACTACATTTAATTACAGTTCAAATGTAAGGAAAAAGGATTTAAAGATGTGAATTTAAATGAAAGGATGTATATATTTGTAATTGATAAATCAGGAATTGATGAAAAAGTTATTACTGTTTTTGGGTTTACTGTGTTTCATATCTGTAAATCTGTTTGCCCAATATAATTGGGTGGTTTATCCGAATACACCTAATACTCCCTTTAGGTTTGATGATGTTTACTTTATAAATCCTAATCAAGGATGGCTTGTTGAGCCCATAGTATTAATCACGGATATTCCGCTTACTGCTTCACCGTTTGGAAGGGTTTATGAAACAAGAAATGGAGGAGTTTCTTGGACATTAGTTCATGATAGTATGCCATCATACTTGCGTTCTGTTGGGTTTATTGATTCTCTTCATGGCTTTATAGGAAACCTAGCGGATAAAACTGTTACAGCTGATACTGTTCCTATGTATTATACGAGTGATGGAGGTAAAACGCTTACTCCTGTTAGTTTTCCTTCACCACGCCCGGGCGGAATATGTGGTATTTCAGTAGTAACAGATTCTGTGGTATATGCTTATGGCAGATATTATGGTCCACCTGTGTTGGCGAAAACTACTGATGCAGGCAAAACATGGAAAACATATGATATGAGTCCCTATGCTTCTATAGGGCTTATTGACGGCTGGTTCTGGAGTAAGGATACCGGTTTTATTACGGGACAGAATGGAGCAAATTCTGTTATTCTTCATACGAATGACGGAGGTGCAACATGGCAGACGGTCTATACTGCAACCCGCAATGACACAGACCACGTTTGGAAAATATTTTTTCCTTCCCGTAACATAGGCTATGGAAGTATTGAATATACAGGGCATTTTAATTCTTCCCCGGGAAGCTATAATACCTATTTTGTTAAAACAACCGATGGTGGTAAAACATGGGTAGAGTATCCATTTATTCCGAATTACGATGAGGAAGGTTGCGGATTCATTAACGATACAGTTGGTTGGATAGGCGGTTGGTCTGGACTATCTTACAAAACTATAAACGGCGGCAACTCTTGGTCTTTAGACAGTAGTTTCGGTATTTCCTCAATTCCGGAAACTCAACCTTTACCTTTCATAAACCGTTTCCGCAAGTTTGGCGATTCGCTTTTTTATGCCAGTGGAAATACCATATATAAATTGATGTTGAATAATTCCGCAAATACAATACCGACTGCGCAAACTATAAACACGTCACTTACTAACTTCCCGAATCCATATAACACTCAAACCACTATTTTGTATACGATTCCCCGCACAAGCAGCTTTGTAGCTTTTGAGGTTTACGATATTACAGGAAGAAAGCTTTTTACTCAAAGTTTAGGCGCACAAACAGCAGGAACCCATGAAATGACCTACAGCCAACCACTGGCTCCGGGCGAGTATTATTACACAATCACCACCGACAATTTCAAAGGCACCCGGAAAATGGTGGTGGAGAAGTAAAAAAAAGCAGGTCTGTAAGCCGGATTCTGTCTACCCCTCATGACTGAGGCTGATTCTATCATTTATCTCATTCCGCATTGCTGCGGAATAGGGCATTGCATTGCTGCGTTGCTCCTGCAACCTACCCACCTGGATCGGGCGAGCCACCCTCAAGCCCAGGCTTATTTGGTTTTGCAACTCCCGGGGTTTTTCCCTCCGGCAAGTTACCCTGCCGAATCGTGAGCTCTTACCTCGCGTTTTCACCCTTACCCCACATTGCTGTAAGGCGGTTATTTCCTGTGACACTGTCTATCACAAGGTATTTACTACCAAGTGTCCCCCGTATTCCGGGGGCGGGATGCTCATTGTTGTCCGGACTTTCCTCTCCGCATTGCTGCGAAGCGATAGAACGACCTGCTGGGCGCAAAGATAGCAGTTTTATACTTACCCGCTTCCGCTCGTCACTACAGCAATGACGACAGTGTTATTCAAACCTCTATATTTGCAAATTCAGAAAAGAAACAAGAATGAAATTGAGGGTTGGAATTATTTTTGGAGGTTTTTCCCGTGAACGGGAGGTCTCTTTTGCAGGCGGACGAACGGTGTATGACAACCTCGATAAATTGCTATTTGAAGCGGTTCCTATTTTTGCAGACAGTTTTGGCAATTTCACCTTATTAGATTGGAAATACATTTACAAAGGCAGCATACGCGATTTTTATCCCCCGGTGGAATATTTGCCGGCTTCTCCCAATAACTTCCAGGTATATGCAGAGTCAGTAGTCAGTAGCCAGCCTTCAGTAATGAGTGAAGGAGAGAATATTGCTGTAGAGATGCTGGACAAGATTGGAACGCACATAAAATCGGACGATTTAAGAAAACATATTGACTTTGCTTTCCTTTGTCTGCATGGAGCGGGAGGAGAGGATGGCAGCATACAAGGGGTATTAGAGTATTTAAAAATTCCCTATTCCGGTTCGGGTGTAATGTCTTCTGCATTGGGTATGGATAAAGCTTTGCAGCGCCAATGGATGAAAAGCTACGGCTATGCAACGCCCGATTATATCACCCTGAAAAGAAATGATATTTCTGATTCCACACTAAAAAAAATACATGCTCAATTAAAAAAGAAAATTGGCATCCCTTGTGTTATTAAACCATCGCACCAGGGTTCATCCATTGGTGCTACGGTACTTACCAAATCCGATTATGCTTCTTTTCAGAAAGCCGTTTTCAGAAGCTTTTTTATGCAAAAAATTGCGAATGCGGAGTGGAAGTCATTTACCAAAGAGCATCAAATTTCCTTTATACGGGAAATGTCCGATATCCGTGAAGGTATTGGCTTTCCATTAACGCTAAAGCATAAAAAAGATTCCATTGTCATATTCCATCCGGAAGAACTTTTGATAAAGATTAATTCGATTTTCAGTAATTCGAAAGAAGATATTTTGCTGGAAGCTTTTGATGGAGAAAGTGAAGTGCTGATTGAAAGATTCCTCGATGGGAAAGAGTTTTCCTGCATTGTAATACAAGATGAAAATGGAAACCCTATTGCTTTACCCCCGACAGAAATTCGCAAAGGACAAAATATATTCGATTATCGTTCCAAGTATTTACCGGGACTATCGCGTAAAATTACACCGATTGATTTACCCGAAAAACAAATTAAATCCATATCGGAAAATTGCTGCAAGCTTTTTGGGGATATGCATTTTAATGTATATGCCCGTATTGATGGTTTTATTTCTCCCAAAGGAAAAGTATTTTTAAATGACCCCAACACTACTTCGGGCATGTTGCCATCTTCCTTCTTTTTCCACCAGGCGGCTGAGATAGGGCTTAATCCTTCCAAATTCCTGACTTTTATTATCCGGACTTCCATACAGCAAAGGCTAATCTCTTCCATGCACTATCCTCCTTTTGCTGCCTTGTTAAAGCAAATAGATGAACTGCTGGATAACGGAAAAAATGCCTTTTCATCTAAAATGAAGATTGCCGTTATTTTGGGCGGGTATTCTTCCGAAAGGCATATTTCGGTGGAGAGCGGAAGAAATATTTATGAGAAGCTGGCATCCTCTACCAAATACGAACCTATCCCTGTATTTCTGGCCGGCAATGCGGAAAGTTATAGCCTTTATACGATCCCAATAAATGTACTTCTTAAGGATAATGCAGACGATATCCGTGAGAAAATATTGAATTTTAAAGTGCATCCCTTTATAAAAAAGATACAAGAAAACTGCAAAACAATAACAAACAAATATGCTAGTGGGAAAAGTCTGTTGCCTCCAAAAAAATTAACATATGCTCAACTTGCCAAATATGTGGACGGTGTTTTTATTGCGCTTCATGGCAGGCCGGGCGAAGACGGCTCGGTGCAAAAGGAACTGGAAAAAGTGCGATTGCCCTATAATGGCTCATCGGTGGCTACTTCAGCTATCACCATTAATAAGTACGATACCGATAAAATATTGCGTGATAATGGTATGTTGGTGGCGGCTGATATGATAGTAAACAAAGAAGAGTGTGCGGAAAAAAATAAACACGCTGTTTATAATAACCTGGTTAAAAAGCTGGGCACCCCTTTTATAGCCAAACCCATTGACGATGGCTGTAGTTCCGCTGTACGGAAGATTATATCCCCCGATGAATTCAATGCATACCTTAAACTTATTTTCCGTGATAAAACAGAAAAAGACAGGAAAGCCACAGCATTATTAAATATACGTCCGAATGAAGAGTTCCCAATTAAAAAGGCTTTTTTAGCGGAAGAATTGATAAGTAAAAAAGGAGCTTCACGCTTCCTGGAAATCACTGGCGGAATGCTCACACATTATACTCCCAATGGAAAAGAGTACGAAATATTTGAAGCATCTGAAACCCTATCGGGTGGCGACGTGCTATCATTGGAAGAGAAGTTTTTAGCAGGTGAAGGGCAGAACATTACCCCGGCCCGCTATGCAATAGAGCCAAGGTTGAGGCAGAAAATATCCGAGTCCGTAAAAGCAGAATTTTTAAAGGCTGCCAAACTTTTAAATATTGAAGGATATGCCCGTATTGACGCTTTTGTCAGAATTTTTCCGGATGGAAAGTCGGAAGTAATATTTATTGAAGTAAATTCGCTCCCCGGAATGACTCCTGCTACCTGCATATTTCACCAGACCGCCATTAATGGATATACCCCGTATCAATTTATTGATAATATTTTGCAATATGGATTTGAAAAACAAAAAGCTTTAAACCAAAAAACCGCTGCGCATGTTTAAAGATATGGGAGCTTTTTTAAAAAGTAAGATGTTCTTGAAGAACTTGGCAATTGCAGTGGTAATTGTGATTTTATTCTTTAGCGGCGTTGCACTCTTTTTATCAAATTATACCCGGCATGGTGAATATATAATTTTGCCAAACCTTACGAATAAAAAGCTTTCGGATGCGGAAGATTTGCTTAAAAGCGAAGAATTGAATTATATTATTATTGATTCCGTTTATGTGGAAAATTCCCCCCCGGGACTTATTATAAACCAAAATCCATACTACGGGGCGCATGTAAAAAGAGGGAGAAATATTTATCTGTATGTTACATCCACACTGCCACCGCTTGTAGAAATGCCCGATCTTACAGATAAGTCATTAAGGCAAGCTAAAAACCTGCTCGAAAATGCCGGATTGAAGGAAGGACAGGTTCGCATGGTAGTTGCTCCTATGTCGGGTTTTGTATTAAACCAGACTTATAAGGATAAAATTATTCAGCCCGGAACCAAAATTCCGAAGGGATCTATAATAAATTTGGAAGTTGGAAAAGGTACTACGGATGATTCTTTATGAGAATAGGCAATTTTATTTGAATTTAAGCGTTATCTTTAGCAATTGTAATGAACATAAGAGTTTAGAATTTAGATAAAATAAAACCCTGCGGTTGCAAAATAAAAATTATTGGCTCGATGAAATTTAGTAAAATCCTTGTATACTTTTCCCTTTTGATTTTTAGTTCTTCGGTGCTTTTCGGACAGCAGCATTCTGATCATCTGGGTCCCCTAAAGACCAATCCTGCTCTGGTAAATTTTACAAAACAAGCTAATAGACACGGATATGTTTGGAGGTTGCTATCTGATTCAGTCGTACTAAAACTTCCATTTATGGATGATTTTTCGCACGGTGGGCCTTATCCAAATAATGCATTATGGTTAGATAATGCGGCCTTTATTAATAACACATATCCCATATGCCCTCCTACAATTGGAGTTGCTACATTAGACGGAGTGAACAATCAAGGGCAGCCCTATAATAAGAACTGCCCTCCAAACGCTTCCTACCCTGCTGATTCGCTTACGTCGCGTCCTATCAATTTAGCAGGATACACTCCTCAGTTAGATTCCATATATTTTAGCTTTTATTGGCAGGCAGGGGGAAGAGGTATGCCACCAAATGCTACAGATACGTTGCTGTTGCAGTTTAGAACCAGTAGCACACCATGGACAACTGTTTGGTACGAGCTCGGATATACCCCCGCTCCTCCTGATACCGGTTTCCACACTGTTATGATACCGCTGCTGTATGCAACCTATAATCATGCAGACTCCACCCATACAATTAATCCGTATGACGGTAATTTTCAATTCCGCTTTAAAAACTATGCCTGCACTTCGGCCAATGCCGACCAATGGAATATTGATGAGGTTTATCTTAATACCCAAAGGTCATATAAGGACACGCTTTCTGCTCATCCCGACGTAACATTCGTTTATGAATCTCCTTCCCTTTTAGCAAACTACGAATATATGCCCTGGGAGCAGTTTACTGATAATGACCTGGCAGACACAATTTATATTACCGAGAAGTATAATGGCCCTCCATTCCCTAATCCCCCTGCTAATACGGCATATAGTTATAGCATTCCTAAAGCGAGTGCTGTTTATGGTCCTATTAGTGACAATATTCCATCCTTTTATAATGCAGGGAATAATTCAAATCGTTCCCAAACGCATATTCCAATAAAATCCTTCTTTACCTATACCCCTTTGATGCATCCTGATACCATTGCTATTACCCAGCTTCTTAATTATAGTGGAGATTGGAATTTTACGACATGGAATAATACCCTGATGTTTAACCAAATTTTCTCTGATTTTTATGCTTATGATGATGGAACCGCAGAAGCTTCCTACTTTATTAACGGCACCACGCCCTTAGGATTAGCCGAACAATTCACCATTAATAAAGCCGATACTTTACGCGGGCTTGAGCTCTACTTCAATTACATGTTCGTTAACCCGGCTAACTATAATATGGTACTTACAGTTTGGGATAACTCAGGGCCAGGCGGATCTCCCGGCAATATACTATATGAAAATCCGGATACGGATGTTTCAACTCCCAGAACGAGTGATACCCTGAACGGTTTCACATTTTATCCGTTCACAGCTCCGGTGATTATTGGTGCCGGGAAAACTATTTTTGTGGGATGGAACCAAACCAATGGCGACTCTCTTAATATTGGATTTGACCTTAATACGAATAGCCAGAGTAAAATATGGTATTTTGATAATACTTATCCCGGTGGCTGGCAATCTGCCTCCTATCAGGGCTCTATTATGATGCGCCCTGTTTTTGGCAGCCGTTATACCCACGCTCCTTTGCTTCAAACCTCCGATGTAAACGAACCGTCATTAGCCACACTTAATATATACCCTAACCCTGCTAATGATGTAGTTAACCTGAGTTCTCCCTTGCCTCCTAATACCACGCTTAAAATATATACCGCCGATGGCAGGGAATGTTTAAGCAATAGCAACTTTTATGGCAATTTTATTAATACTTCCATCCTTCCTGCGGGATTTTATATTGTAGAAGTGACACCACCAGGTGGTCAACCACAGTATCAAAAGCTGATGATTCAGAGGTAGAATAGGTCAGCTGTTTTTATACGGCAAATAGTGGATTTTCTCCGGAACTACTGCCATTTTTTCCAATCTAAACCCTTGGAACGATATTTGATAGGTGTATAGTAGAATACAAACTATATGAACCTAAATAATTTTACATTAAAGTCGCAGGAAGCGGTCCAACACGCTCAACAAATGGCTGTTGGTAATGGCAACCCTGCTATAGAAAATGGGCACATTTTAAAAGGCATTTTAGAAGTTGATCAGAATGTTACGCCTTTTCTGTTTAAGAAGCTGAATATCAATATACCTATATTCAAGCAGGCCCTGGATAAAATTGTGGAACGTTATCCTAAATCAACGGACAGTAATGCAGGCCAGTTTCTATCCAATGAAGCGCAACAAGCCTTGGCTAAGGCAGCTAATTTTATTAAAGAGTTTAAGGATGAATACGTATCTATCGAGCATCTTTTGCTGGGTATCTTAACCACTAAAGATACCGTTTCTCAACTGATGAAAGATAACGGCATTACCGAGAACGACCTTAAAAAGGCAATTCAGGAATTGCGTAAAGGCAGCACGGTTACCAGTTCAGGACAGGAAGAAACCTACAATGCACTTAATAAATATGCTGTTGACTTAAATGCTATGGCCCAGGCAGGCAAACTTGATCCGGTTATCGGCAGAGACGAAGAAATCCGAAGGGTGCTGCAGATACTTTCCCGCAGAACCAAGAATAATCCCATATTAGTTGGAGAACCCGGTGTAGGTAAAACCGCCATTGCCGAAGGTCTTGCCCAACGGATCATTAATGGCGATGTGCCTGAAAATTTAAAATCGAAAAGGATTTTTGCCCTTGATATGGCAGCGCTTATTGCAGGCGCTAAATACAAAGGTGAGTTTGAAGAAAGGCTGAAAGCAGTAGTAAAAGAAGTTACTTCTTCCGATGAAGTAATTTTATTTATTGACGAAATACATACGCTTGTCGGAGCAGGCGGCGGAGAAGGCGCTATGGATGCTGCAAATATATTAAAGCCCGCACTTGCCAAAGGACAGCTAAGGGCTATTGGCGCAACTACCTTAAGTGAGTATCAAAAATATTTTGAAAAAGATAAAGCGCTGGAGCGTCGTTTTCAACGCGTAATGGTGGATGAACCCAGCGAAGAGGACGCTATAACTATTTTACGCGGTATAAAGGAAAAGTATGAAAGCCATCACAAGGTACGCATTAAAGATGAAGCCATTATTTCAGCAGTGGAGCTTTCGCAACGCTATATAAGCGACCGCTTTTTACCCGATAAAGCCATTGATCTTATTGATGAAGCGGCTGCTAAATTGCGTATGGAAATAAATTCTGTTCCCGCTGAATTGGATGAGGCAGAAAGAAAAATCCGTCAATTGGAAATTGAGCGGGAAGCTATAAAAAGGGAGAACAACAAAGAAAAGCTGAACCAATTAAGCCACGATATTGCCGAGTTGAGCGACAAACGTTCTGATTTGAAAGCCCAATGGCAATCAGAGAAAGAAGTGGTTAACACTATCCATAAAATAAGAAAAGATATAGAAAACCTGAAACTGGAAGCGGAACAGGCCGAACGAGTAAGCGATTTTGGAAAGGTAGCTGAGATACGCTACGGTAAAATTAAGGATGCAGAAGAAAAGCTAGCTGATATGGAGAAAAAGTGGGATGTGCTTAAAGCCAAAGGTTCACAAATGCTGAAAGAGGAAGTTGACAGGGAAGATATTGCTCGTGTTGTTTCGCGTTGGACAGGCATCCCTGTAAATAAAATGCTGCAAGGGGAAAAGGAAAAACTACTGCTGCTGGAAGATGAGTTGCATAAACGGGTAATTGGCCAGGATGAAGCAATAGAAGCGGTTGCCGATGCTATACGACGCAGCCGTGCCGGCTTGCAGGATACCAAACGCCCTTTAGGCTCATTTATTTTTATGGGTACTACCGGAGTTGGCAAAACAGAGGTTGCCAAAGCGCTGGCTGAATATCTTTTTAACAGTGAAAATAATATGGTGCGTATTGATATGAGCGAATACCAGGAAAAGCACAGCATTTCCCGGCTTATTGGCGCGCCTCCGGGATATGTGGGATACGATGAAGGAGGACAACTTACGGAAGCTGTCAGGCGCAAACCATACTCTGTTGTGCTGTTGGATGAAATTGAAAAAGCACATCCCGATGTTTTTAATATTCTTCTGCAAGTGCTGGATGACGGAAGGCTGACCGATAGCAAAGGCCGGGTGGTAAATTTTAAAAATACCATAATCATTATGACCTCCAATATTGGTTCTATTATCATACAAGAGAATTATGAGAAGCTGGAAAAAGGAAATCGGGCAAAGGTTTTTGAAGCTACTAAAGAACAAGTATTAGAATTGCTAAGACATACCATGCGTCCGGAATTCCTTAATCGTGTGGATGAAATAATTATGTTTTCTCCGCTAACTAAAAAGGATATTAATGCCATTGTTAAAATACAATTTGATGGTGTGGTGAATAAATTACAAGGAGAAAATATACGTCTCAGCGCAACCGATGAGGCTATTCAATGGCTTGCAGATACCGGCTTTGATGCTTCATTTGGAGCAAGACCTATTAAAAGACTTATACAAAAGAAGATATTGAATGAGCTTTCTAAAGAACTGTTAGCCGGAAAAATTGAACGCGACACCGATATTGTAATGGATGTGTTTGACGATAATGTGGTATTCCGGAAACCGATTGAAACGGATAAGAAGAAAGTGGTAGCAACGGGGAAATTAAAAGCTTCTTAATACACCCTTCCTTCTCTCCATAGGTCAACGGCATTGTACCAAAGATTGCGGTAATTGGCACTGCGCTGTAAGGCATAATCATTATCGCTGAAAGGATTATCTAATTTTACAAAAGTAAAAGAAAGAGCCATGTAGTTTCTTTCTTCTCCATACGTCCATGTTTCACCTTCCGATGAACGATAAATGGAGTTTGGAGGCCCAAAAATAAGATAGATCATACCTCTGTCTGTTTTCCATCCTTCCTCGTAAGAGGTGAAATAACGATTGGCATCCTGTATCCTGTTATAATAATTACGAATTAATTCCCTTGCCCTGTCTTTGCTCCCGGTTGCAGCGGTAAGCCAAAAATTATCAACATCAGGCTTGGGTGATTTGGATGTTATAAGTTTTTGAAACTCATCATTGGATGATATATACCGCAAGGGGGTTACCATTTGGTATGTTTGGGTAATATTGGGGTAGCTCTCATCAAAACGGAATAATGTTAAGCCCTCTATATCGTTGGAGTCTGCCATTATATGATACATGCCAATTGATTTCATATTTAGTTTAAATACACCATTCTGAGCTTTTATTGAAAAGCTACTGTCGGCATATAACTGCGGGGCATCATACTCATCGGCACTGAAAGGAGGGGATGCAATAGGGAATTTATTGTGATAAATTCGCACATAAAGTTTTTTTACAGGATGCTGGTATTCGATGGAAGCAAGCATAGCTGTATCAAAATAAGAAGAGAACATAATATGCCCGTTAGAGGGATCTTTGACAATAAAATTTTGGTTGCCCAAGTAATCCATTTTATTGGCATCTATATACGTTGTTTCATTTCGCTTACTATTGTTATCATAAGTATTGACGGTAAGTAAATACCTATTGCCTCTGTTTATTTTAACCCGAATGGAACCTACAGCATATTCCTGCTTGTTGTTAGTGGAACTTTGTAAGTTGATAAGAGTAGAATTGCTGTCCAGTATAATCGGTGATTCATAGTTCAGGGTAACCCTGTAGTAAATTCTTGCCGATGCTGAAAAACTGTCTGAGATAGTTTTTCGCTCATACAATAATTCGCTTTCATTTATTTTAAAGTAGAGTTGTGAAACGGAATCATTCGTATATACCAGTTTAAATTCAGGGTGCAGGGAATGGATATCGTTTTTGTATATGTCTACAATATTTTGATTGCTTACTTTGGCTGTGCTAAAGCAGCCTGAAAAAGAAAGTGCCGCAAGGGATGATACTCCAATAAAAAATCTTTTTCTTCCGTTTTTCATCACAATTGATAGTAGTGCAAATATAGGCTAATATTGCGTTCAGGCATTAATCAGTCAGTTTCTATTCTTCCTGGGCTCTGTTTATCAAATCAGGATTAATACCTTCCAGGGATTTGGTTGTTTTTGCGCCAAGCTTTTTAATGTTTTCAATACGCCTGATAATATTTCCCGGTCCGCTGGAAGCCTTTTTCATTGCTTCTTCATAGCTTAATTTAGCCGAATTCATTTTCTTGCCAACATCCAGCAGATCTTCTATAAGGCCATAGAATTTGTCATAAAGCTTACCGCTTTCTTCAGCAATTTCAAAAACATTTCTGGCCTGCTTTTCCTGTCTCCATAACGATGCAATGGTATAAAGTGTGGCCAGTAAAGTTGTAGGGCTAACAATCACTATCTTCCTGTCCCAGGCGTAATTAAACAATTCATTATCAGATTGCAGAGCGATGCTAAAGGAAGATTCTATGGGCATAAATAATAGCACAAAATCCAATGTGTTTATATCAATAAGAGATTGATAATCCTTTCTGCTTAGTTCATCAATATGTTTTTTTACGGAAACAAGATGCTTTAAAAGATGTTGCTTTTTTTCCTCCTCTGCTTGCGCGCTTATAAATGCTTCATAAGAAGTGAGCGACACTTTTGAATCGATAATGATATGTTTGTTGTTAGGAAGGAATACCACGACATCAGGTTGCAGGCGGTCGCCCTCGGAGTTTTTTAAGCTGTATTGTATTTTATATTCCTTATCCTTTTCCAGGCCGGAACGCTCCAGAGCTCTTTCCAGTATAACTTCTCCCCAGTTTCCTTGTGTTTTGCTGTCGCCCTTTAATGCGTTAGCCAGGTTGTTGGCCTGTTCACTTATTTTTTTATTAAGGTCAACCAGTGTAGTAATCTCTCCCTTTAATGTATTCCGCTCGGTAGATTCAACTTTGTAAACAGTTTCCACTTGTTTCTGAAAAGCCTCAATCTTTTCTTTTAAAGGAGTCATTATTGCATTTATGTTATCCTGATTCTGGCTGGTGAATTTTTTGCTTTTTTCTTCCAATATTTCATTGGCCAGGTTTTTAAATTGAAGCTGTGATTGGTTATGTAAGTCTCCAATTTCAACTTTAAGGGTAGTGAGTTTTTCGAGCAGGTTTTCCTTTTCTGTATGTAAGGTTGCAACCCGCGCTCCTAAGTCCATAATTTGTTTATTGGACTGAACCAAATCTGATTCTTTTGCTTTTAATCTTTCCGAGGTGTCCTGGTATAGCTCTTTTCTTATATAAAGCGCTTCAATTTCTTTGCCAGCAACACTGTCTTTAAGTACTGTTGTTTTTAAAAGCAAATACCCTATCAGTGCACCAATTACCAAACCAATAAAAAGACCTATAAGCATAATGTTGTAATGACCGGTTTATATGAATTACCTTTTTCCCTTTAAAGGATGAAAGTTCTGCAAAATAAGGAAAGATTTCTCAGATAGCCGAAATATCGGATGAAATAAGCCATCCTTGATTGCCATTGGCAAGCTTTATTTCTGTCCATTCGCCTTCGGTTTTTATAACCCATACTTTTGTGCCTTCGTGAAGTACAAATAGTTGGGTGGCTTTTTCTTCGGGCGCTCCATTAACAGTTACGGTGGACGACATGATTATGGCCGTGTCGTGGGAGTTTAATAATTCATATTGCTGATGTGCCATATACAAGGTAAATATACTAAAAAAGATCAGCACTAAACCCGACCAAAAGCTGAGTTGCCGTATTACCATATGGGATGCTAAAAGATAAATTGCAAAAAGTCCAAGACTAAGGCATAATATCCATATAGAGGTTAAAGCCCATTGTTTTTCGGTGAATTTATTTTCAAATTTTTTCCAATCGCTATATATAAAAATGGGTGCATCGGAAGTTATTTTATCGGTTATTTTTTGGTTGGCAAGCTGTAGGTTAAATTGAATATCAGGATCGCCGGGAGTAAGTTTTTCCGCCTTTTCATAATATAGAATTGCTTTGCCCATTTCATTAGACCTGAAATAACAGTTCCCCAAATTATAGTACGCTTGCGCCGATTCAATGCCGCCATTTAGAAATTTCTGATAGAAGCTAATAGCCTTCGAATAGTTAGCTTTATTGTATGCAGCATTAGCACTATCAAGAGAAGGGTAGTTGCTATTGCTTGCCAATGTTTTTACCGGATTCAACATCCAGCAAAAAAGCAGCGTTATTACAACAATATATGAATTACGAAATTTCATCTTCCAATTGGGTTAGTAATTTCACAGCCGATGCATACA
>Ga0302186_10001661_pt1 | contig 18114 bp, 19 predicted proteins | sample II_Bog_E1_2_FD_198782 | JGI IMG/M metagenome (GOLD analysis project Ga0302186, IMG submission 198782) | Peat permafrost microbial communities from Stordalen Mire near Abisko, Sweden - II_Bog_E1_1 | ecosystem: Environmental > Terrestrial > Soil > Wetlands > Peat | place: Sweden: Abisko...
CACAGGTTTAATTTTTTTTTTTTTTTTTTAACAAATTAAATCAAAAAACCAAAAGATAGTGCCAGAATTTCCATGTGAATAATTTTAAAAGAAATGTGAAAATTCCCTAGTAATGTTTTTCATTTACAATGAGATTTTTAAATTTTTTTCAGTTTTTAAATTAAGAAAATTTAGCTAAATTCAGAAAAACTATTCGTTAAATTATTACGATCCAACGTAAATTTCATCCTTTTCAAATCCAAACCCTCCCTCCTTAATAAATGTATGCCTTAAGACCCGACTTGGACCCTTCTACCAGTTCCTTGCTTTTCCTAAAAAACAAAGCTCCAAAACCCCAACTCGAAAAATGCGACCATTCTAAAAAAGTCCATGCAAAATCAAGATTAAATTGTTTTTCCTGTGGTTGCCACCTTTCTAAGGTACCCTTCAAATCTTTCCTTTTTTAAATAAAATTTATAGAATGCTGACGTAAAAACATACAAAACCATGGGATTTTCATATAAAGTTTTGATGGACATTGATGCGTTTTGCCTGGCTTTATTGGGAAAGAAGCTGTTGAAAGAAACCCTTTTAAAACCCACACATCCTTATTCTAAAGTATGTTATCCATTTGATTTTTCTTAGTTTTTTTCTGAAAGAGTCGAGTTTCTCTGATCGAAATGATCTTCAAGCTGTGCGAAAATCTGCATTTGTCTCAAAACACCACGCAAATGGCCGTTACCTATATGGATTATATCGTTTTAAAGGGCTATATCCCCTCTGGACAATATAACATCTATGCCACAACAGCAGTGATGTTAGCAGGTCTTGTGTTTAATTTATTTGAAATTTGCTCATTTTTGAATTTTTTACAGCTAAAGCCGTTGAATTAGATCAACGTATCCCGTTTATTTCTTCTTTACGCAAATATGCCTTCCAGGACTTCAAGCCTGAAGAAATCAAAAGAACTGAAGAAATCATGCTTGAGATCCTTGATTGGAACACACAATTCGCCACTTTGATTGATATAGTAGAGTATTTCCTTTCTCAAGGGGTGGTTTTTTCCAATGATTCAGTGAATTTAAACACCCAGCCTGAAATCAAAGAAATATCCAATCTGATCAATTTGAAAAAACATGAGTCGCAAACTGAAAAAACTCAAAAGTTCCCAAGTAGAATTGAGAAATCGAAATCGATGATGGAGACCCATGATAATTTTCACAAGAGTTTCCATCCCAAGCAAGCTAATACTAATGAAAATGAGATGGACAATTATACGGCTATAAAAGATTTGACTGAGAAACAATTGGAAGATTTAGTGAACAAAATGGAAAAAGAAGCCAAAAGGTTGACCAATATTTTAATAAAAGGTAATAACAGAAATGGTGATTTCATTTAAAATAAAGTATTTTTAACAAGACTCAAGTTTTTTGGAGTCTAATATAAAATTTGTTGCGGGAGCTTTGATAGCATTTATAAGGAAGAAATTCGGATTCAAGGATCTTTGGTTGATATTTTTATAAAGAAATTTCGAATTTTTTTATGAAAGGAATGAAGAACTCAGCATTCTTTCCAATGGAATCAAAGAGGTTGAATTATTGGACGATCTCAATAAAATAATTTCCAAATTGGACCAAAACGGCTTCACTTCAATCGTAAATGAAATTATCATTTAATTAAATTAATAAAGAGCTTTTTTTTGAGGAAAATGAACCCAAAACAATAAGAAGACATAGAAATACCATTTATGAACGGAAGGACGTTTACAAAAAGATCAATTCTACTACAGAAAACGAGAAATCTTTTGCTCCTCTCAATACCTCCAACGTGGAAAATCAATATAGAAATACAGTCCTTCTCAAGAACCCTGTGAACACCACCAAGCTGAAGCCAACAGTTAAAATAATGAAATAAAAAATATTTGTGTATTATATAATAATAATAAATTAATGTCAAAACAAACCCTCTATCATAATTTTATACTAATAGCTTTTTTAAATCTAAAAATATACTTAAAAAAAATACACTAAACTATGTCCAAAAGCAGCATTCTTCTTTTAGCTTTTTGTTTTCTCTTAGCTTTTTTCCTTCCTTCAGTCTTTGCAGGAACAATCACCCCCTGTGGCAGCAAACCGATTATTGTAGGGTACAATAACCAAGGAATAGCCAGTTCTTATATGTTTAGTTTTTTCACTGAAACTGATCTTTTGGCAGGTATATGCTCGCCCCCCCCCCCCACCCACACTAATGACTTACTGTAGGTGACTACATCTGGATATACTTTCCTTCTGAATACGCCTCCTTGGTTGCAGGGAGTTGCAGTGCTATGTTGATGCCAGAAGATGGTAGCATCTATTACACAAGCCAGACCTTGACCTGCACAATCGTCACTTCTACCAACGGCAATTATTTCATGATCACAAGCGTAGAACTAAAAGGAAGCTCGTACTCAAACCATACAATTGTTATCAGCTCGGTGACCAATCCATCAGCAGGAGGAACAGGCTACTTCAAGATAGAGACAAGAAGAGGAAATTTAAACCTTTTAGATTATAATCACTATTTCGAAACAGTTGGGATTGTTGGAAACCCTCAGCCGATTACTGTGTACAGCTTCTCAAGGACCCAAAACTCAGTGAATGCCATCTCAGACTATACCTTCTCTATAAAGACTATCTCGTTGCTTCCGAATAATGGATCCGTTGTATTTACTTTTAATTCGGGAGGCTTACAATTTACTTCCTCGAGCACGTGCACCACCTCGATTTCAGCTTTAGCCACATGTGCTTTTTCTTCAAGTTTACAAATTGTGACCTTTTCGGTAAAAAAATACATTTTTTATAATTTTAATTTTTTTTCTCTTATATTAATTTTTGAAAATTGCAAAATACTTAGAATCTTCAACAAGATAATCTCGCGGGCACTTATACGTTTACTATCACAAAAATTCAACACACAAGTTATGCATATGCGACTGCGAGCACTGCAATTGCAGGAATGACAATTCAAACAATGAACTACCAAACTAACACTATTCTCGACGAATTGGCTAATCTCCCAATATCAAATTTGAATCCAGGTTGCCCATTAGTCAAATAATAAATTTTCGCAACTTTTGTTTAGGAGTGATCGATAACTCGGCAAGCAAAATGTGGTTTTCGAACTTCGACAATTTTTTTACTTATGCCAGAAGTTACACTAGAACAGCCACTGACCAGATTTATTATAGTTTTAATTTTTACACTACAAACGCATTAACGAGCAATGGACTGATTGACATCACCTTGCCTTTCTCACCATCAACAACATTAATAGACTGTTATGTTTCATTGGGTTTGGAGGACATTTCAGGAAGTACAAAAATTCAACAAAAATAGAATATATAATTTTTTTTTAAAGGTCAACAAGTGGGATGCACAGCCACAGGTGCTTTGATCACATTGACCAACTTCAATTCTGTTGGGGCGAACAACGTGATAGGGGTGACATTCGGCGCAGTGAATCCTGCAGCAGGTTAATAAAAAAATAATTTTTTTGATTTTTTTTGAAATTTATTTCTCAATAGGAACATACACAACTTTAACGATTAAGACTTATCAAGACACTGGCAGAACCCAATTAGTCGACTCCTATACAGGAGGTTGTTCCGTGGTGATAGTGAGTCAGAGACTAATGACTTCTCTTGTTGTCTCTATGACAGCGGTTGGTCAGTTGGCTTATGCTACGAATGGTTTTTTTCGATTTTTTCACCATAAACTTAAACTCACTCTCAGTGCAATATGATTTTCAATTCAAGCTTAGCATTGCTTTTACTCAAGATATGACCTTTGTCTTAAACTTTCCTCTTCAATATTCTTTCACAACACCTTCCTGCACATTAACTCCCAATGGAGCTGCTTCGTCTACTACTAGCTGCACCATAACGAATAATAAATTGGTCATGAGCACAGGAACAAATTTTGCTTCTTTTTCGACCAGCGGTATGAAATTTTTTTCATTTTTATCTTAAAGTTTTCCTTTTTCAAGCTACAAATAATTTGTATGTCAATGGTGTCAACGTTCCAAATCCTGGGACATATCCCATTGAATTCACAGTACAAAATACTGTAGGGTCCACCATCATATATCATCAGACTCTTATCTTTAATGTTCTTCCAAACGCCCTCAGCTCAGTGTCAATTACTCCTGTGACACGAGACACGGACCAATCGACTGTTTATATCTTCAAGTTCACGACCTCGGAAAACATACCTGCAGGAGGTGTTCCGTATAGCTTTACCAATCCAAGTTCATATATTGAATTCGATTTCGAAACGTCAGGAGCTTGCACAAATTTGTTTAGAACTGATCTGGGAACAGGACTGACCGATGGTTCTTCAATTCCTTGTTATGGAATTTCTAACATTTCTCGTATTTCGTTATATCTTTTGTTTTTCTTTTTTTTCATTGTTTTTGTTTTAAGCATCAAGTGGTTCTCTTAAAATTCAATGCACTTTATCTGTTCCTACGAGTGCCAGTGCCACCACTCCAGCTTCAATATTTGTAATGAACTATGCAGGTTTTTTCAACTTCAAAAAAATAATATAAATCAAACATTTTTCAAGAAATTCCAAATGGCAGCGGTGTTGAAATCCATGTTCCTAATATAAAAAACCCCCAATGTACGACAAATCCAGGACACATAACTATTTCTATTATTAAAACTGTTTCTCGAGTATCCACCATAATTTACACAACAATTACACCTTATGCTTTGGCAAATGCCCTAATGAACATCATAAGTAATTATTTTGGTAAATTTAATTAAAATTAATTATTTTTAGCTTCGAATCCTTATAATACTGGCACAATTCTCAATGCTGCTCCGATATTTGTTCCTGATATAGTGAACGAATTTTCTTCCATCCAAATCATGTATACACCTGCTACTGATAAATATATAACCAGTGCAAATCAGGGGAGCTTTATATTAATGTTCCCGCCCTTGCCAACTACAACCACAGAATATTATTTATTAAATTCGAGCCAAACCATTGAATGTTATTTGGATCTCAACCTCAAACAAAATTGTTATGTTTATCCTGAAGTTGGATGGATCCTGATTTATATGCTGACTCAAGTGCTTTTCCTTTTTTTTTATTGTCATTTTGTTCGTAAATATTTTTTTTAGACAATTCCAGTTAACACCGCTCTCAGCTTGACAGACATTATCTATATCACAAATATCCAAAATCCACCATATGCAGCCGATATGAAAAGCTTCTTGACGATGATCACAGTTGATAATTTCCAGGGTTCCGATACAGTCTCCGGTTTTCGACAGATGGAAAATGTTGTTTATCAAAATTTCGCCGCTTTTTCATCCGGTTCAGCTTCCAATGTGAACGTCTGGGGGAGTCGATATGAAGCTAATCAACCGAATGTTCAATATAATTGGGTTTTTGTTTTAGATGATGATGTTCCCCCTCAGGGTCCTATTTTGTTAATGTTCCCTCCCAATTACTTTAACTTGCAAAGCAGCCCTTTGCCAATAGGGACCATAACTTCCAATAATATGCAGAAAGCTAATCCTGCACTGGATTTTTTTAGTTATCAAACAAACGTGGCGACATTGGCAAACCATAATGGTTACGTGGCCGGTTCCCTTGTAACAATCATGTTCACCGGAGTGAAGAACCCTCAAACCTCAGGATTAACTATAGACTTTGCAATACAGTCTCAAACTCCTGAAACATATACAATCGATTCCAAAAGTGATATTCCAGGAGTTCTGATCTCAGCGGCTAATAGTCCAGGGGAGATCACGTATAATTATTTCTATACAACTCCAAACAATGGCAAAATTTATGGGAACTATTATATTAACTTTATCTTGCAAAACACATTGCCAGCATACGGAACAATTGAAATCACTTTCCCTGCAAATTTTGTAACAAGTTCATTTACAACAACAGCTGGTGCTCTTCAATGCTATGTTTCAGGTCCAATAACTTTGGTGAATTCCTGCACTCTGAGTGGTTTAATCATTAGTTTGGTGATTGCAGAAACACTAACAATAGCTGCTGGGACCCCTCCTGTGACGGTTTTCCTTCCGAACATCATGAACTATAACACAGAACTTGACAGTGGCCCCGTAACTATCAGAACTCTTTATGATAATGTTGTTTTAGATCTTAGTGGGGATACTAACACGAATAGGCAGGCCACCACAGGCATTGGTGCTTTTCTAATGGTATCAGGCACAAATTACTTGAATTTCGCATATGAACCGCAAACAGAAGCGGCAACTGCCTTTTATAATGTCACGATCGTGCCGATCAATAGTTTCAATTCAACTGCCACCTTGCAATTTGTGTTTCCGACGATTTTCGCTAGGGGGCTGGGTCAAGGGGTTAGTTGCAGTTCTCCTGAATTACAGATCTCCACAATAGATCCTTTAATTTGTTCAATCCAGGATTATGTTTTGAACATAACAAATATCCAGAGTTATAATACTAGTATCAATACCACAGGATTTACTATAAGTTTAGCTGGAATTGTGAACCCCAGCCTTCTTTCCGTTCCCAGCACGCAAAATATCGCATTTTATATCTATCAAAATCCCAATTTTGTCTCAGATTACACATATAGCTTGGGCACTTTGAGCTATACCACGGCACCTCCCGTGCTATATATGTCGAATTACATTTATGGTTCTAATAATACGAGGGTTCTTTGTGACAATGGTTATAGTTTCACTCCGATTATAACGGCTTCGTTTTCTTATATTGCCATTGAATATCCCACGATTTATAATATAGGGGAAATGTGGGAAAATGAAACCTATTCTTTATCCTTAGAAACGGCCACTAGTTCTACAGCCCAAATCTATCAAAATCTATTAATCACAGCATCATCTGGCACCATTACAGCAGGACAAACGTTTACCATGAATGTATATCAGATCTATAATCCTTTGATCGAAGGCCAAGCGCCCTATCCAATAATCTATGTCTATGATCAAACTAACAAACAAAATGTGATGAAAACTTATAACAATTTAAACCAATTTTATACACCAACTTTGTTTGATAACGGGCTGATTATAACTTTAGCTGATGATGCAGATAGCATAGACATTGAAGCTGGGTAATAATTATTCTTTCTTAATAATTAATTCTTCTAACCATCTTTAGAACTTATTCAGATTATTTAAATGTCAACTTCCCTGATATTGCCATTAGCGATAGAACCATAATACCAATACTTCCTTTCACAACTGGAGTGAATGTCTCTGCTATTGTATGTCCTGCAGGCTCTCAAAATACCACTTTCAGAATCGGATTAGACCGAACAGTCATCGTTTCATCCTTTATCATCAGATGGTCATATTATCAATCTGGGTATATCCCCATCAAAGCCCTTCAAATTAACGTGCAATTCAATTCTAGTCAAAACTTTTTACAATTTTAATGTTTTAGAGAATAACTCAAATTTTTTTTTTTTAATTATAAAAGATTGTTCTATCTCAATTGCTGATAACATTCAAGTTCCTTCCGGAGGTCGTTCATCACCAATTTCAGTTTACATAGAAAACGCTCCGTTCACCGATCTCACGGTCAGTCTTTGGATCAACGGAGATATGCCCACATACTCCGATGTTGATCCAATCAACTTGACATTTACTGAAGGGGAGACAGTCCAAGAGTTCTGGATTTCAGTTGGAAAGTCTTCAGTAGGTATCAATGGTTCAGTAATAGTCCTCTTATTCGGCTCAAATGTTGCTTCTTATAGTATGCCAGATAGAATAATAAATTTCCTTGTAATCTCCCCTGACACAGCAGGTCCTTTAATGTTCGAAAGAGGCAATTTATTGTCTGCAGATACCTGGATCTCCACATATGTAGTGATGAATAAACCATGCACTGTGTATTTCGGATTATATGATATCTGGACATCGCAATTGGACATGGGTTTCTCATCAATAAAAGCCAAAAAGGTGCCTTATGATTATTACGGGGAGCGATATTGGATGGGGGAGTTCATCGAAGATATCAGCAACTTTAACTATTCATTGACAGTCAGCAACTTGACGCCTTTTAAAGATTATTATCTGCAGGTGTTCGCTGAGGATCTAAATGGGAACCTCGGAGACTCTCCTATATATTCAAATATTTCAACGAATCGAACATTTATCAATCCTATTGTGGCTCTTGTGAATGTGATAGGAGCGACCAGCCAAAGCGCGAACGCCAGTATTTCCTTAATGTCTATTCTCAGCAATTCACTAAGTATCCCAACTTCTCGTTTTGAAGTAGACCCTGCGTTATTCCCCAATATGAGTGTTGATCTTTCAGCGGCTCCACAATATTTCCCATCAAGAATTCTGACCAATACCACTACAAACACTAGTTCCACAACGAATACGACCTCTAATTCTAATTCTAATTCAAATGCCATGAATTCATCAAATGTAACAACTTTCTCGATACCAACAGCTCAGAAAAATACTTTAATTGTGCAAATTCTCTTTTTGCCGGAATTAAATGACACCAATGCCTTGAACATGTTCGAAGCTTTCGGTAGATTGAAAAGTAGTTTGAATGCAATTCTGGCAGCATGTTAGATTGATTTTTCTTAAAGAAAATATTTTTAATTTAAAAAGTTCCCTCCTCAAGCATCAACTATACCTTCGGAAATAATGGTATTTTCTCATATTACGCCCAAATTTATAGCAATGATTGGATTGGCCAGCCAAATATCGCAAAAATCTGGACAAATTCCGTTGATGTGGAGAACATCGGCTTGAAATTCATCGGTTTTAATTTATTGAATTTGTTTAATTTTTGTTTTTAGGCAAGGTATATCTCATAATTGTTCCCACCAACATCCCCTTGTTCCAAAGCAGTAGAACAGATAATTTGGCAGTTAGATATTTAGCCACCTCCAATACTACAAATACCACTACAAATGCAACAAATACTACAAACGCAACAAATACCACAACAAGCAACACCACAAATTCTAATAGCTCTAATAGTTCGAGCACAAATGCTTCAAACACTACATCATTGACAGGATGGTCGATGAAATTTGATAGTTTGACAACTGTAATCAGTATCAATCCAAATTTATCGAATATTAGCTCAGAAACTTGTGTTGAAATCATTTATTTGTGGGTAGCATGCAATGGATCAACTGTGGAGTCGCCCGCCATGAATAGAACTGATATAGTTGAATATGAAACCACACAGATTCCACAACCAATACAAATAAAAAATGCATTGGATCATTTGAATCGAAGGGCAATGATCTATGGGTATATGAATATCACGGTATCATGTTTAGTTTAAATGTGGAACTAAAATTTATAACAGAAAGCTAATACTGGATATAAAGCTCATTTGGAATTGTTGAGCCCTGGAACGAATTATACTTTGTATTTAATAGGGGAGGACAATTTCACCAAGCAACCTAATTTGATGAACTATGATCAGGTAGTTCAGATCAATTTCACGACTTCTTTGACTGGTGAGTGTTTTAGATGGAATTATTTGTTTGAAATTTAATTTTAGATGTTACAACAACTTTTTCAGATAGAGTCATTTGGGAGTTGAAAATTATAGTTATTGGGTTATCAATGCTTTTAATTTTAGTTTTTTAGAAAGATTTGAAATTTTTTTAAATAAAAAACACATTGATTTTTCTTTCTTTTTTAATTAAAACATAGTTTATTCTTAAAATTTACTAAGAAAATGACACTTTATATTTAAATAAATATAAAGTCATCTTTCCGGGAATAAGAGAAAACTAGTAACATTTAAAACATTATTATCACCATTATTGGTGATAATGGAAAAATATTATGATAAATGTTATATCATCCACATTGAAACTCATATCCTAGATGAAACCCATAATCTAATATAGAAATTATAAAAAAAATACTTTATCCCATCTTATCAAAACTTCCTCCATCAAAGCGTCAGCCGCTTTCTCCAATTCATTTTTCATATAATATTTGCCAACAAGTTGAACACACTAAAATTCAACATAATTTAGATAACTATTTAATAACTCATACCTCATTATTATCTATTATTTCCCAAACTCCATCACTCCCAATGATCAAAAATTTATCAGAGTCTCCAATCTCAAATTGTGTGATTTCTAAAACATTTCTATTTTTTTTAATATTCAGTAAAAAATTTACCAGGATCAGAAATTATCCCATAATTCTTTGCAATAAGATCTCCCAAAGATCTCGACATTGACAATCCAAAGACTTTCTTATGCGGGATCCATGCTCTGCAGACGTTGCCATCATTAGTTTTGTCTGAATGTTTTCTGGAAACAACAATCCCACCTCTCTTTTCTATTCTTTCCTTTTCCTTACTGAGATCCGGCTTCTGGTCTTCTGACAATGCTATGGCCTGCCATTTTTTCGCGAGGTCATTGCAATTTTGCCTGCCGAGAATAGCTCTGGAGTCTCCGACATTTGATATATAAATGGTGTTGTTTTGTATGTAAACAACTATCATCGTCGACCCACTGAACGCCACATCAATTGAAGATGAACTCAGTTTATTTTGCAATTCAGAAACTGAATCGATCAGAATTTTGTTAATAGGACTCTTTGATAGGTTTTTCTTTAGAATTTCTTTATGAAAAATTATGAAAAACTGTTTTTTTGAAAATTTCATACTTGGGAAGTTCTCCTTGATGTAAAGAGAGACCAAATGGCCATTTTCTCCATGCCCATCACACACCGAAAAGAGGTGAGAAGACGAATCTAAGGTAAAGTTTGGAATAGCTATGAAATTGTCTTGGTTATATTTCTTCGGGTTATTGGAAAGAAGGCCTTTCTGGGTCCTTGAGGAATACACAAAGGACATCATCTCAAATTATTAATTGTAATCAAGAAATTTTTTTATAATCTTACGGTGGAAGAAGGAGTTTTTAAGGAGGACCTCAGGAAATCCAAGGCATTGAGTTCCGAAAGGTTCACTGATTGGTTTAAATTCTTCAAATATTTAATAATATAAGTGATGTGATTATATAATTAAAACTTTTTTTCTCCCAAAAATGGAGATTTTTTCACTAAGAGGGGAACTGCTGGTCTTAGTTTCTGTCGTAAAACTGGGCAATTTTAATTTTAAATAACATAAAAATAACTGTTGTTTTACGAATTTATATGAGAACATGTTGTTTCTAAAGTCTTCGTCTTCAAATAACCTTGAATTCCATTATGTTTAATTTCAGGGGAGACGTCATTTTCATCAAAGATAAATTTGCAGATTTTTTTCTCATTATTGTTGGTTAAAATGGTCTGCAATTTCAGCTTCGGGCTTGGTGTGGACCCTTCAGTGAATTGAGTCTTCAAATGTTGCTCAATTACACTTTTGTTCAGAATTATCTGGTCCTTTTGCGATTTCTTCTCATTGATATCGCTCATATCCCCGTTAAAGTTTCTATGAAAAAACCCTATGTTTTTGATATTTAATTTTGTTTTTACGTTCGAAAAGACTTGCGGATGCTGGTATTGATGGAGTGGTTCGGAAAGAGCTCAAAAGGTTTTTGTGGAGTTTTGGAATAACAATTTGGGATGAAAAGCTTTGGTATGTTACTGAATTTAGGCTTCAAAAAATATGACTTCGCTGGGGGTTCCTTTTCTTTTTGTGGCGAAAGTTCAGTGGTTTTGGATGGAATGATAGTTTTTTTGTTGGGAAGTGGGAAAAGATTAGTCGATTTATGAGAAAAATCTATGTTCTTCATCAGATGCGCAAGTTTATAAAAGTATTGTATTACAAAATTATTAATTTCATTAGCAAAGTTTCTATTTTATTATACTCAAAATTTTTTTGACAGGATGTATAAAATCCAATTAAAAATTTTTTTTTTTAAGAAATTTTTTTCAATCAAACTATTTTTCTTTAAAACATTTTAAAAAACTCGCAGGTAATTTTATTGTAAGAAAGTTTCTAAAAATTTAATAATTAATTAATTTAGAATGCTTTAAATTTTTATGGGGGAGTATTGTTTAGATTTTTTTAAAAAACTTTATTTAAACTCCAAACAAATTTTATTTTAAAAATAAAAAATAAATTTAGATTTTTTTTTTTCATGGAGGATTCTTTCCGTGACTTCGATAAACAAACTGAAGACCTTTTGATTCCCAAATATTACTACATCGAGCTTTTACAAGATGGTTCCTTTCCCAAACCCACTGATCAAGTGCATCCCTTTAAAAATATCATAAAATATATATTTTTTATAAGATCTACACCATCAAAAAGAGGGACAAATTACGCATCGTCCTTTATTCCCGTAAGACCTTCAATGCAATGCCTTATCTTTTGACGAACCTTCCAAAAAACATCAAAGTGACCCCCAAAAACAACAACAAGAACGATATCACCAAGTTGCAATACCCTAATCCAATAGAATTGGCATTCCCTTTAAAGATAAGCAGAGCTAAACTCGACAAGCATTTCACCCTCATTGAAGGAGAAATCAATTTAGAAGGATCTTGGGTTTGTGACATACAAACAGAATTCACAGGGCCTTTATATTTACAAATAGTGTTTGTGAAAAATGCTGAAGACTCTCAACATTTTCTTGATATTTTGGGTATTTTTAATTTCCTCCTTTAATTAATCCTTTGAATTTCATAGAAATTGGTCAGCCGGAATGGTTCTTAGTCGAACCCAGAATCATCATTAACTCAAAGCCATATAACTATTCACAACTGATCATTCAAACAATTTTGAGTCGATCATTGGGTCCTTATACCAGATGGAAGGAGTTCTTCAAGACCCAATCAAGTATCGGATATAATGCCTTTCATTTCTCTCCAATACAAAAACTCGGTGAATCTTCGAGTCTTTATTCCATTAAAGATCAAATCAAATTATCAGCGGAATTATTTCCAGATCAAGATGTAAAATGTTCATAATTTCCTCTTATTAAAAACTTCCAAAGGATGTCGAGGATTTCAAAAAACTCAGAGAAATCATCAATTATATAGAAACTACTTGCAATGCCTTGAGTTTTGTGGATATTCTGTTGAATCATACCTCATTTGATAGCGAATGGTTGTTAGAAAGCTCAGACTCCTATTACTGTGTTGAAAACACCCCGCATTTGGCATCAGCTGTGGCACTTGATCAAGCCATCATGCAATTTTCAGACGATCTCTCAAATAAAAAGATCCTTAAATATCCAAAGCTCAATTTAATTGAATCTGAAGACGATCTGAATTTGATAAGCCAGATTTTATGGGATGACGTGTTTTTACCTTTGAAGATTCCTGAATACTTCAAATTCGACATCAAAAATGTCATGCTTGAAGTTGAAAAAGTGTTCAAAGGGAGCCTGGCGAAACTTCAGCTTCCAGAGCTTGAATCTGAAGTCAAGGTATTGTTCAATGGCAATAAAAATGAGTTCTTTCAAGAAATTATCGATAAGAACAAGAAGAATTTTGGGGAGTCGAAACTGGCTGTGAAGTTGGATTTAGATAAGATTTTACCAATTTTGGAAGAACAAATAAAGCATTTTTCTTTTGAAACCTTTCAGAAAGCATTAGAAAGCTTGAATCAGCGATATGAGGCAATGGCCATAGATTTCTTAGGTCAGGCTCTAAACAATATCAAGGGAACTGTCCGATACCACATTATCCAATTGAAGAATAACATCATCACAAAAACTAACAGATTAGTGGCAAATTACTTCACGATTTTGAAGAATGGCAAGGCGGCATGCAATAATGGTTGGATAATCAATTCTGATCCTTTGGAGGATTTTGCCTGTTCTGGACAATTCCATTATCTAAGAAGAACTATCATAATATGGGGGGATTTGGTGAAGTTGAGATATGGCAAAACCAAGGAGGAATCACCTTTTCTATGGAAACATATGAAGGAATATGTGAGGAAAATGGCCAAGGTCTTTCATGGATTCAGACTTGATAATGCTCATTCGACTCCATTACATGTGGGGGAGTATTTGATGCGCAAGGCCAGGAAATCCAATACTGATCTGTTGATCATTTCAGAACTGTTCACGGGAAACAGTGACTTGGATGCAATGTTTTCTAAGAAGATTGGGTTCAATGGACTTGTGAGAGAAGCACAAAGGGTAAGATTTCTAAGGATTTTTAATATTTTAAATGTTGGAAAGTGCTGGGATACACCTTCTTTGTCTAATACATTGAATAATTATGGACATATTTGGAAGAAAACAGTAGGGTCTTTGGATAAATTCTTTGAAATGGATTTGAAGACAGGTAAAATTTCCAAAAAAACATAAATTTAATTGAATTTCTTGTAGGAGAAAGATGGTTCCATTTGGTCCCCACAAGCCCCGAAGGCATTCTTTATGATGTAACTCATGATAATAGCAGTTATCATGAAAGTAGGACCATCATGGATTGCTTATCGAAATCGGCATTGTTGGGTTTTTCAGGATGTTTCATAGGGTCCACGAAAGGCTTTGATGAGTTTTTCGAGAACAAAATCAGCGTTGTGAATGAGAAAAGATTATACAAAATTCATATTGAAAATATTGGTTGAAAACTTGAAATGAATTTGTATAAAAATATATTCTAATTAAAAATAGTAAGCGAAGTCAAAGATAAAACAATATTTTGCCGGTTTTTATTTTCACCTAATAGTTCTGGAAATGTGCAAATTAAGGGGAATTGGAACAGTTGGGGTGAACCAATCCAAATGACGTGCGAATTTTCAATTTTATTTTTATTTTTGACTGTTTAAAAAGGTTGAAAAATTCAGGAAGTAATTTGTATGAAGCCATCGTGCCATTGTCTCCTGGTCATTATGAGTATAAATTTATGATTGATGGCAATTGGGCATGGGATGATTACAAGCCGATAACTTTTGATTGGTGTCGCAACCATTTCTTTTCTATTGGGGACCATGCAGCCAAAATTCATCAAAACATTAGTGCCATTCGAGCTGTGATCAACAATTATCAGAAAAAGCTGCCAGCAAGTTATCCTGAGATCTTTGTTGAAACCCATGTAATCCACTATGAAAAATTTCTTGAACTTTTACTTTTTCTAATTTATAGGGATATGATATTATCACATTAATGAGGGAACATAAAAGCAGGTTGAAACATTACTTGGTAATTGTTAGAAGTGCCATGTCCTCTGGAATGAGTCATGATGTCAATATATGCATTAATTTACCTGGAATGTTAGATAGCTGCAAGCACATTTTCTGGGCTTCGGTTAATTTCAATTAAAAAAATACTGTTTCTAAAATTTGTATCAAGGACAAAATTATAGAGAAACCACATAGTTTGAAATTTCTAATCGGGATGGTTGGAGAAGTTTATGAAGAATTTGAGCTTCGAAAATTCTGCGATGTGTTTTATAATCCGAAGAGTGAAGGAACAATGCTGCATTTCACCTACATGCCTCCATCTTTTGTCTGCATTTTGAAGACCAGAGTGTCGGATACCAAGAGAACTGCCTTGTGTACCCTCAACAACATGCTCTCTAATTTGGGACCTAGTAAGAAGCTATGTCAACATTTGAGTGCAGTTGATATAAATTACTTGATGTTTAGGTTTGTTTTTGTATTTTTGGTCTGGAATGTTAATTATTTTTTGAAAAGTTGTGAAAATGAAGAACAAGAGTTGAATCATTCAGGAACTTTCTTTTTGCCTGGGTTTTTTTTTCATTTTGAAAAATTATATATCTCACTTTATATTTTAGAAAAGGAAAATTACCATATGGAGGCTTTGGAAGTATTTATTTTATTTTATTAAAATGTGAGTTTATTTTTCAAGGCTTATATTTGGATCTAAAAAATGCATCTCTTCATAATGACCTCAGTATTCCTTTTTTCAATAATCTGCGCGAGGGATTTTGGATTCTTGACTATTTCATTAACCGGTAAAAAATTTTTTTTAACAACAAAAATTCAAAATCTTTAACAAGATTAAAAAAACGACAAAACCTTTCCAAAATCTACAATTTGCTAGAACAATACTTCGGATTATTAAAATTGATCCCTCGCCATGATGTTCCAAATTATTTCACCCGAATTTTCTTCTATATAATCCGAGGAGTTTACCACAAAATCCAATTAAATGTCAAAGACCCAAACCCGTACCTTCTGGCTCCCAAGTTCTACCGCAACCTTCTGCTGGCTTGTTATCAATTCATTTCCAATCCTCCCAGTGCAACCCCTAATAATTTTTCATTCACCCTATCTGCTGGTTTGCCTCACTTTTCATCAGGATGGGCAAGAGTTTGGGGAAGAGACACATTTATTTCATTTCGAGGAACGTTGATGATCCCAGGTTCATTAATTATATTTTTTTTTAAGAGTAGAAGGGGCTATATTTTCAACATATTTTTTCAAGATAGTTGTTAACAATTGTTTTATTAAAAAAATTTGTCATGAATTTGTTATATATAATATATTTATTAAAACGAAGGTTTACATAAGGAAGCGAGAGAAACAATTTTGATGTTTGCAAGTGGTTTGAGACATGGGATCATACCTAATTTATTCGATAAATTAAGCAGGCCAAGATATAACTGTCGAGATGCATGCTGGTGGTTTATCAAATCAGTTAAGGATTACATGGAATTTACTCACAATGAGGATAATATTCTCAATGAAACTGTGGAAATGAAATATGTTGATGATAGTCAAAGCGACGATATTTGGAAGAAGGAGAAGGGGGAAAAGAAATTCCTTAAAATCGCTGACATTATTCAGACAATTTTTGAGGTTTTTTATTATTTATATTATGAGAAAAAATTAAAAATTGATATTGTCATTTATAGTCGCATGCAAGAGGCATTAAATTCAAAGAATGGGATGCTGGAAATGAAATGGATGGGGATATGCAGGATGAAGGGTTCATAATCGAATTATCCCTTGATGAAGAAACAGGGTTTATTTTCGGAGGGAACCCAAAAAATTGTCTGACCTGGATGGATAAAATGGGGTCATCGAGTCTTGCTGGAAATAAGGGATGGGCTGCAACACCAAGGTGATATATATTTTTTCATTAGAAAAAATGTTTAAAAAAGGGATGGAGCACCAATTGAAATGACAGGACTGCTTAAACATTGTCTTGATTTTGTGATCAAATATAATGCTTTAAAATTATATCCTTACTCAGGAGCCACAAAGAAAAATGGCAAAACATTGTTATATACTGACTGGGTTGATTATTTTTTATTTTTTAAAAATAAAACTTTGTAAAATAAAAAAACATAAAGTCCGAAAAAATCAAGACGAACTTCGAAAAATGCTACTATGTGCCCATTGAAAACGAAAAGGATCAGTTCTATGAAATCAACCAATATGCAGTGCGTCGTCGAGGCATTTACAAAGATATTTACAAATCATTGAATGAACGGGCGGATTATCAACTACGAGGAAACGCTTGCATTGCAATTGCATTAGCCCCTGAACTTTTCACCAGAAAATGGGCGCTTTTGTATTTGGGATGGGTGGAAGAAATGCTTATCGTAATAACACAAATTTTTTTAAAACATATAATTCTTTAAATTAGGATGAAAAATCTTTGGGACTGAAAACTTTGGATAAAGAAGACAGTGAATATGTATCGTTCTATAATAATGCTGATGAGGGATACGATCGAAGAATTGCTAAGGGATATAGTTACCATCAGGTTTGTCTTTATAATTTGTATCATTAACGAGTAGAATTAGGGTCCAGAATGGGTATGGATATATGGCTACTTTTTAAAAGCATTAATAGTGCTGAATATGGATAACAAGAACTTTCGCTCGTAAATTTTATTGAAATTTGATTTTTTAATGAAATTTATAGGGAAACGCTTATGAGTTATTTGGCGAATCATAAGACATTCCTAGAATCCAATGAATGGCTGTCATTACCGGAAATGACGAATGGGAATGGTTCATTTTGCGAATTCAGTTGCCACGCGCAAACGTGGTCAATCGCATGCATTTTGGATGCTTGTTTTGATTTTATCAAATATTTTTCAAAGGATTAATTTTGAACAAGAATTCGTAGAAACCTATAAAAAATAAGGCGAAAAGGAAAAATTAATTTTTTTGCGAGGAAATTTTATTTACCTAAACAAAAAAAAATTGAAATCATTTTAAAAATTTATTTTTATAAC
>Ga0302186_10001662_pt1 | contig 18113 bp, 8 predicted proteins | sample II_Bog_E1_2_FD_198782 | JGI IMG/M metagenome (GOLD analysis project Ga0302186, IMG submission 198782) | Peat permafrost microbial communities from Stordalen Mire near Abisko, Sweden - II_Bog_E1_1 | ecosystem: Environmental > Terrestrial > Soil > Wetlands > Peat | place: Sweden: Abisko, Stordalen...
CTTAATTACCTTTATATTTGACATATATTGAACATTCTAATAAATCACTTTGATATATTTGCATGTCTAATAGAAGGCTATCAACATCAACAGATTTATTATTCTCTTCAGAAATCGGAAGAGCTGTTGGCTCCATAAAGATCTTCCTCTTATTAATAAATATCTTTAATCTTTAAACCTCTTTTATTTTATCAAATTCATCATATCAGGAATTATAATATTAATTATAAAAGATTTATAATCCTCAAAAATTCTGTGATTCATTTAGACTCAACTCTTCCGCAGCAAAAAAAGCAAATTATGTTACTTTGTTGAAATACGTAATTTTTTCATTATAAATGAATGAAGATCCAAAAATCCTTCAAGTTAATTCTCGCTCTTTTTCTATTTGATTTAAATAATACTGACGTCAGAAGTCAAATAAATCTCAAATTAAGCAGGTGATGAAGTTCTAAAATGTTTTTTCGACAGTTAATGTACTTCCATAATTTCTCAATATTTGATTGTGGGCAATCAACGCTGTATAAATGATATCCAGGAGGTAAAACTTTGATAATTATTAGTATGAAGAGATTATATTAATCATATATCTTTTGTCTCAAGGAAATCGTTAATACGGTAAATTATTTTTAATGATAAGAATTGTTAAATGTTTAGAAAGTAATCAAGACAAATTTGGATAAACTGAATAATTCCATCCCCAATTAGGAATTTACAGATTAGGTGCATAGGCAGCTGAGTCCCCAGGGAAATAAAAGTAGACAAGAGGACTGTTTTGAGAAATATTCAGAATTTGGGTGGTTCTACTCTCTGTAGAATTCATTGAGTTTTATTTGATACTTTTCCTCTTTTTGATTTATATGTTGAGTTTCATTTCCTTTTTGTACTTTCTGATGACCACCTTGGCAGTTGAATTGTTTATTCCTAGTTTTAGTGCTGCTTTGCTGATGCTGAGCCCGTTTTAAAATATCTCATGAATTAAGTTAATTCGTTCCTAAAATAGGCCAAAATGATACCTCTGGTTGAATTCTACGATAGGATCGTCTCTATGTGCTTTCTTCACTCTCATCAATGTAATAGCTACTACTGCTCATATTTAGTTTGCTTTAATAATGATTGATTATATTCTGGGGAAACATTATTATATTTATAGCAGAAACACAACAGCTGCTTCATTAATCAATAAACCATGAAATATCAATGGGATCTCTTCTTCTTACCAGAAATATGGTATGAATCCTCTTTATTTAGTATTCTTAAAATCTAAATTGCTTTTTCTTTTCGCTTTTAAATAAGGATAATTTCATAATGAATCCATTTTTAATCAACTTCAAGATATCAGTGATCGGAATCTATCTTTAAAATAATAGACTTTGCAGGCAGATGAAACTACGATGCCTAAATGTTTTTCTATAATGCAAATTTATTCAAAATGAAAAAGCGAGTCTCTGAGGTCTTTTCAAGAACCAGAGGATTTATGAGATCAAAAATAAAAAATGGTCAAAGTGGTAAATCTATCTATTTTTTAAATTTAAATTATCATTATAATTATCATTTAATACCTTTTAAATTTAATTAGAGAGCATACAATTATTAAACAATTATTTTATTATCTTCTTGCAAAATTAACTTCAAATCATTTTAGCTCTCCAATAGTTTGAGAAAATTATTATTTGTTGATGATCATCCATAACATTTTTATCATTTGCTATTTTTTACAATCATTTTATTTGATAATATTTTGCCAATGCTCAGTCATTTAATCATTTAATTGACTATATTTATTACTATTTTTGTCATAAGGATGTGTTCTCAATATCAACTTGCGTCATTTCGGTTAATCATTTAATCATATTAAAATACATCAATATTTATTAATATTCTCTTTAGCATGGCTGCTCAGTTGATTATTCTTATTTTAAACAATAATTGACCAATATTTTTTTCTCCATTATTGTTTTTCAATTATTTAAATAACGCATAAGTTTAATTTTAACAAGCGAAGTAAAGTATGATAATTTTGATTAAATAAAACATTTGTCTTGAGAATAGCTCCTCTTCATGAATTCCTGCACAGGAATAATTCGAATGAAGATGCTGAGAGAATTATTAGTTAATTGGATAAAATAATTTATAATGCCAAATTACTACTATCATCGAATATATAATTCTTAATACTTTAAAAATCAAAATTTATATCTTTTACGAGATCTATTAATTTCTTATCAAAAGAGCTTTTCTTTTTTAGGGTAAATTCATTCCCGATACGTTTTTTTATTATATTTATTCAGAATAAAAGGATGAAGCTCAATCTCAATTAAATAGATAAAGCTCCCAAAATAAAAACACCCATTTCTTCCATCAATAGCCATCGTGCCTAACCGATCAATATCTCCTTCAATCCCGAAAGCACACCCATTAAATTTAACACATAGAAATTTGAAAAACAAATCCAACAAAACCTCGATCAATTTATTAAATCTCCTTTTCAAACTGAGAAATTTTTAAGTAATACTGCGACCTCGAAGCAAAAACCCGTTACGTAAAGTAAAGATAATTTCAACTTACCAGGATCTATGAACTTTTTTTCCATGCAGTTACTGAATTAAAAACGAAAAAGCTATACTGAGTACAATAATATGGAGGATAGTCACTAATCGTTAAAATCATCACCAGCATTTGAATTACGGTAAACTTTGACATATGTTGAACAAATTCTGAGTGATCTATCAGATAAAGGAAATTATGGATTGGCAAAACGTTATGTGAAAAAATTGAATGAAATCAACATTAAAAGATAAATCGAAAAGCTAATATTTAAAATGGAGGAGAAGGATTCACATGAGGCTAAATAACTTCACAAAATAAGATAAGCTCTTGCCAAAATATTAATAGATAGAACCAATTTTAATTGCCAAGGAAATTGGGAAAACTTACCAACAGAGTAGCTATTAAAATAAGTTTAGGCAGCAATAATAAAAGCCTCTAAACATATTAAACAGCAGAATACTAGATAAAATGAAAATAATTTAATAGTTAGATAATTGTAGAAGGAAATCAACAATATAAAAGAATAATATGGCTTAACTTAGAGACAAAATAGAGAAGAAAATTTCAAAATAAGAAAATAATTAGAGAAGAAAACCTAAAATTTTGAAAAAGAGATTAGATAAAATATTAATCTTAAAGCTAAATATTAAAATATGCTGAGTAATATGAGTCAATAGCAAAAGACACTTAAGACTTAATATGAAAAACTAAAAGGATAAAATTTCAAACTAACTACTATCAATGAATAATTAACAAAGCAAATAGCTTAATTTAGTATCAATTCACAATTATAAAATATTGCCGTCTGTAATTTGAGAACATAATTAAACAATATGAGGGCAATAAATTAAAAATTTATTTCATAAGCTATCAAACTTCAATCTCTCAATCTTAAATTCAAGAAATATAGTAAAAACTAATTAAATGCAAAAAGATTTTAGCAAAAAATATAAAAATAATAATGTAAAAATTTGGTAGGATAAAAATAATTGGAAAAAATAAAGAATGATAGAGAGGAACTTTAATAGTTAATATTTTTTCTTTAATAGAATTTAAATTTTATCACAAATTAAATTGAACTTAAGCGAACTTAGTGCAACAAACTTTCAGTCAACAACCAAACTTTATAAAATCAAATTCAAATAAATGAGGGTAAACGAAAATATTATTAATAAGAGTTACAAAAAAATAATGAATAGTTTTAACAATATTAAAAATAGCTTCGGTAAATTAGAATTGTAGTTGAAGGATACATTAAAGTTGAATAAAATACGAATTCTCATATTAAGAGTTTAAATGCTGTGGTGTAACATTTAGAAAGCATTGTTTTATAGAAGAAAACCATGATAAGAGATATCTAAATAACAATAAATGAAGCATATCAAAAATCACGTTTCATAGAGAAAGAATGCAATAGTAAGTAAAGTTAAATTAAATCAAAGAATAAATAATTAGAAATTCTTGTTTCCAAAATACTTTAAAATGAAAAACTCCTTTTAGATGGTCAAACCAAAAGGTAGGAAAAGAAAAATAATCTTTTAAATTAATAGATTAGAGCTCAAGAATGCAAGAAATATGAGCTTCGACTTTCGAAGTTGATGAAAAGTTGCAAAAGTTCATCAGATTTACTCGATCAAATTTAGCTATAAACCATTAAGCATAGTCAACTAAAAGACACTTTATTAAAAGAAGAGAAAATATTAAATAATTAAATTACAAATAATAAGAGGAAGATTCTAGACTTAAAAGCATAATAGCATAATATTAATAATCAAGTTAAAAATTAATAAAATAATCTACGAAAAATTATTAATCAAATATAATAAAAAAGGAATTAGCTCCAAAAACAATAAGCATCTTTATCTTGCAATTTATTGCGGGTCTCATAATTAAATCAATAAATTGATACAAAAACTAATACTATTAACGAATTAAAGGAGATGGAATCATTTACTATCATCAGAATATAATAATTGAAAGGTTAATTGGCCTAGTATCAATAAAAATGCAAATAATTAAAGAGCTATAAAGATTAAGCATCATAACTTTATCATACAAAATAGTTACTTTTTAAGTAAATTTTAGAAAAGCATGAAATTATTTTGGCTCAAAATACTGAAATTAAAGAAAATCAATAGCTATTTATTCGCTTTGAGGTCCTACTATCTGGTGTAGCTGAGTTGTAATAATAAAGTTAAAAACTATAAATCAGTATGAATCATAATATTATGCTGATTGACAAACAAAGCGAATAACTTTTGAAATTAAAATAATAAAGTGAATGTGTTGAAATGGAATTGACAAAAAAGAAGAAATAGTTATAAGCTAATTTTGCTTTTGTATAATAATCACTAATTTCCATTTAAAAATTAAGTCAACATATGAATTTCTGGTAGAAGGAAGTTTAAAAATTACAAAAGCAAGAGGAATAATTGTCATTTGAAGTATTAAATCGTTAAAAATAAATAATTATTCTCTAAAATCAAATTTAAAAGAGCACTAATTAATAGCATCTCAGGCATTAGAAATTGGAGTAGCTTCAGTTGCTGTATCATACAACTAAAAAATAATATAAATAGCTCAAGTAAAATGTAAGAAAATAAAAAAATGCCCACAATAAAATCAAGAGATCCTTAATGACTACAGCATGTGAGGAAGATACCTAGAAATTTTCCTAAAATTTGATAAAAGATAAAGACGATATAATTAAAGAAGAGCTTGATAATCTTCATGCTAGAAAAGGAAATATATAAAACTAAATATTTCATTTAAATTAAGTTTTAGTAGTTTTATAAACCGATATCTGGCTGAAATAAAATCAATTACACTCGCAACCATCGATAAAATAAACTTAATCCAACTCTTTCCTGAAACATGTGTCTCATTCTCTAAATAACTACTGATGTGATATTTTATAATACTATAAATAAAATTTCTTTTCAATAATCATTTTAGTATTTATAATATTCCTGTAATAGCATTAGGAAATTTAATTAAATGAATAATAATTTCAATATTTAATACACAGAATTGATATGAGGTATCAACTATCAATGTACTGATTTATGCTAACTTTTTAGGTGGCACGATAGTATTTGGATAAAGCCGTAATCATCATAATGCGAGTTATTGATGAAGATGACCAATAAGGAAATAACATGCCATTTCCATCATTATAGCCTTCAAAAGTAGTCGGAACATCAACTCCAAACCACTTAAGTTTTAACATTTCTAAATTAAAGTATAATTACTCTGATAATTTTCATCTTAGATATATCCATGGACACAATCCTGCAAAATTTGCAACTTTGATAAATCCTTCAGTGTATATTTTTGAGCATCTATTGTTTTATTATTAATATCCAAAATTACATTTGCTGGAAATACAGAAGGATAGTCTTTGGCTAAAATCTTTAGTGACCCCGAAAAAAATGCATTGCCTAATTTTATTTTTTTATTTCTTATTTAATACATACTTACTTTAGAGCAGCTTGGAGAAAGGCAATACCTTAAGATATAACCGTTTTGACATTTTATGGAGTTGCATCAATTAATGTAAATGTTTTTCCTTTTTTAAGACCCCATGTATCTAGCAAGGCATTGAGGACTAAAGCAGTACTATAAACTGCGTCCTAATTTCTGTTTTTCTTCCCAAAATTTCCCAAAAATTATACCCAATATGATAATTTAGTTTTTGTGTCTATCTTTTTATCTTTTACGAGATGCTCAGTTCCTTTACCTCGCATAATTTTTTTCAATTTATCAAAGACATAAGCAACATCAGGATCTCTTCTCTCATCTTCCATTCGTTCGAGTAAGCCTACAATTCTGGCAACAAACCAATAAAAATCATACTTACTGGGATAGTACATAAGAATCAAATCTGGTCGTTTGTCAACTCCTCCATCAATCGCGTAAACAAGGAGATCTGAAACATCCCTCATCATTTGTCTGAGCTCATCATTTAAGATGACACTCTTACTTTTTATTTGATAAAGAAGACCAAACAAGAAATTAGCATTAACACTTGCATCCACATTATTTAAGTAGAAAGGCATTACAACAACATCGATTATTTGTTCATTAAAATTCATGATCCAGGTGGTCGGCAAAATCACACTAGGCTTTTGGTTGAGGGCTTCAGCCTGTTGTTTCTTCATCTTTAAAAAATCATGAATAATAAAGTAAGTTCGCGGATCAATTTCACCGCTTCGAGGATATTTACCTGAGTCGTCAAAAGGTCTATAGGCATATTTTGAAATTTGATCATAAAATCTTTTAAGATTAAAATTGCTGTTTTTCCAAAATTAGTAGTGTTCGGAATTAACTTCATGAAGAAGACCTAAAAGAGCTATATTAACGCTGGAATCATCGGTATCTGCAGGAATACAAAACGCTTTTTTAATTTATTTGGCATAAATCCATAATCCCATCCCGTGATTTGATAAGAATTTCTGCATATAAGCCGGAAAATTAGGAATACTATCAATTAAATCAAAAAGATTCACAGAATTGGATGACCAAGTTCCATTTATTTTTTGTTGAGGCCAAAACATATATTGTGGAATACCAAATTATTCATTTTTATCTCTAAAGTTACTCATAGTTTCTAAGGATTGACTAAAATAATGGTGATCAATTTTAATGGTTTATAATTACTCTGCTTCGAGGAGTCCATACAGAACAAAACTGGTGACAAACATATTTTCGTCATCAATTTTCATTTTTTGCCTCATAAATGCAGATCTTGCTGTATTTTTCTTATCAACAAAATTAAAGTGAATATCTGAAGGAAACAAACCCTTTATATGATCCCAAGTTTCGAATTGTTTGTATTTTACATCAGTTTTCCAGTACGATGCATAAAGGTCAGTCCTAAGTTTGGCAATATCATCTAAAAGTGTGCTTTGAGCTAAAATAAGAAGCGAAATTAGTGATAGTAATGCCACAATCTTCATAGATAATATAATTTGTTTATAAATATTGGAGGTTAATATAAATTAGTTTCAGTAGGATAAAATAATTCTTATATAAATAGAGATGTAAAGAAAGGAATGATAAATCTGCTTTGATTTGTAAAATAATGCTTTTGTTTTAAGTAAATTAAGCCGCTTTCCATCATAAGATTGCAAATATCATTTTTATCTTCAATATATTCCCTAGATGATGGATATTATTTGATTTATCTTCTTTGTTGCCACATAAAAATATAGATTATTGAGAGTTTCTTCAGTTTCATTGTGATTTTGTGCTAACTTATACTATAATTATTATATTGATGAATCTCCAGAAGAAGAAAAATCAAATAGAAACTCTAAAGTATGAGCTAGATAGTCGAGAAATTCTTAACCCTATTCTTAAGCCTGAAACACTCTCAAAATTTAAATAATGTTTTAAGAACATTTTTGGCAATTTGTGTTGGATGATTAAAAGAAATAGTTTAGAGAACAGCTAATAGATTGAAAAAAGATTAAGATAAATTCTAACCTTATTAAAAGAAAGTCATCCGGAATTAACTCTAAGTTACCTAATGAAAAAAATGGCATTTATTTTCCTATTTATTAATAAAAGTTGTTTTCAAAGATTGATGGATGAAAGTTTAATCTCCTACTTGCAAGATGAAATAGGAATAATAAATAAATAAATATCTACTATCATTAATGACAAATAAAAAAAACGCAGCAATAGCTTCACTAAGGTATGCGGGTTTATTAGGTCATTTTCATTATCTTAAACCAAAAAATAAGAACCTAAACTTAAAATTGAACAACTTGATGATAAAGTAGTCTTTAAATAAATCTTAAAAAATTGCTTTGATCCTTTTTGTCATTATCTTTTAAAAATTCTTCAGGATAGCGAAGCTTACATCTCTACAATTAGAAAGGATAAGGTAGAGATTCAATAATTCATGAATTGGAAGATAATAAATTGGGCAAAGAAACTTTGTGATATTGTTGTGGAAATAAATCGTTTAGCTAAATATTTTAGGGATGAACTGATTGGCGTATGGGTTTTTATGAACTATCTCATTAGCGTTGATCTTTCAGTATAAAATGAATTATTTAGATTTATTGTGATACCCTTATCAATAAAGTACAAAAATAGTGTGAAAAATGGATATAAAAAATCATGATAATCTAAAAGTTTATGACTATAAGTAAAAAGAAAATGATTGAATAAGCATAATAAGTCTTGAAGCATCCTGAATTTATATAACTGAGGCGATAAATGGAATAACTTGATAAAATTCGATAAAAGCTAAATTTTCTTTATAAAAATTCAAAAATCGAGGAATGGACATTGGAATTCGTATTTCCTCGACCATTTAATCCATAAAAAAAGAAGCAAATGAATCTGGAAGAATGTGTTAAGCAATTTATTTAATTATGTTAGAAGACTTAAAACAAAAATATGATTCAAATTCCTTCTCCACAAAAGCAATCAAATAATCAGCCAAAAAGAACTTTTTCTTTAGTTTCCCCAGTAAAATGTACATTAAATAATTCTGAATAAACGGTAGAAACTCCACCTACATAAAAAATGGCATAAAAAACGACTTTCGAATAAGTATATCCTGAAAAAGTAATTAATTTTATACAATTAAGAAATCAGAAAATGTCATAAATTCGTAAAGCAACGATGTGTGGCTTAAAAAGATGTAATATCATTGAAAAAAATTGATTATTCATAAATGTAATTTAATATTATTTGTCTTTATTTCATTGGATTAAAATTTAGGAATTCATCGTTTTTACTTCAATATTCTAATTATATTATAGACTAACAAAATAATTCAGCATTATGATGATTAAAATCATTTCTTTTTTTTAAGCTTAGCCATCATCTGAGTTTTTCTCATTTTTTATTTATAATATTTTTAATTTGCACTGGCACTAATATTTGACATGCTTGACATTATTTAGCTCTGATTATCTTCTTTTTTTTATGCATGACCTGTAATCTGATTCCAGGAATAAGATATAAATTCTTCTTTGCCGCTATTAATATCCTAAAATCCATCTTTTCTTTAGGATTTAGATATATTTTATTACTATATCTTTTTATCGTCAACATGAGCTTAATTACTGTTCGGAGTTTTAAAGGCTTTTACCAGTGTTTATATGGGTAAGTTTTGTTATTTTTAATCAGAATTCAAGGGACTTCCATGTGTTATATATTTGCTACTATTTGAAGTATTTTTTGATATACCTTCAAGAGAAGAATTGCTTTTGTATTTTTATGGAGAAATTTCTTATTCAGATTCTTCAGTTCTAATTTTCAATATTTTTCCTTATTTAACGGTCTGCTAATCAATAATTTTATGGATATTTAATATCTATTACCTTTGAGTTTTTTGTTTTTATATTTGAGGAAAAGATGACTATTTCTGTTTTTTATTATTTCCTAACGAAGAAATTTATTGTAATTGCATATTTTTGTCGATAAGTTCAAGATTGATTCTTTGTAATTTTTTGTATTATTATTATTTTTAATTAAAGCATCTATTGATATTTTTTCTTTCTTCTTCTTTAAGTAGCATTTGTTATTCAAGCAAAGTGATTTTATGATCTAAACTCACAGTATTAACTTAGAGGTCTAATAGCTTGTGCTATTTCTCTATTATTGAGGCTTATAGATTAATATTTATATTTTTTAAACGCTTTAATTATTATTGTAATTACAATAGTTGATCGTCATATTTCCTTTGTAATTAATTCTTTGAATTAATTGCTTAGTCTAGTTATAAAATCTTTTAAGTAAAATTTTATTCCAAAAAATTACATCTTAATTGGATTTTTTTAAAGCTATCATTTAATTATTTGTTTATTTATTACAAAGCTTAAATATTTTAACTCTTGCTTTTCAATTTTACGACTGCTTCATTAAATTAGATATCTTTATTTTTCAGTTCATTCTACTTTTAATATAGTTGGTGCTGAAGGGTATTTTTCTATTTATATGCTGTATTTGCAATGATTGAGAGTTCTTATGTCATTTTTTGCTAAGTTTGTATTTTATCCAATTTTATGTTTTTCAATTCTTATTCAATTCCTAAATTTTCAACTCGTAATTTCTCTTTTTCACTTGTTTAAAATGTTAATTGATTTAAAAGATCCTTTTTTTCTTCATCTTTGTTTTTGATGATTTGCAAATAGTCTTGCTGTTTTAATTTTAATTACTAGTTTTCTTTTTTTAACTCATTATTTTAGGATTTTAATTTTTCAATTTTAATTTAGTTTTATTTCTATAATTTTACAATGTTTTAACTATTTTATTCACCGCAACTTATTGCTTGTAGCTAACTTATATCAGTAAATTTAATTTAGCCGTATTATTTTAGATTTTCAATTTAGTTTTTTAAATTATTCTCAAAGCTACAATCCGATTATTCTTGCTCAAATGAATGCTGCTATTGAGTCTATATCATAAAATTTAATTGTCTTTCTTTTGGTAATGCTTAGTGTTTTTCTTCTATCAATCTCTATATTTTTTAGTGTTCACAGTGCATTGGTTAACACTTTTATTACTTTCCATTAAGAATATCTTTATTACTGTTATTTTATGCAAAAAAGATGGAAGATTTACTTTTACTGGAAATTTATACGTTAGATACATTTTTTGTCTTTATTTTTTTCAAAAGGACTCTTTCTTTTTTTTATTTATTTTTTAAAACCTTTGCTTTCTATTCAATTTATTGTAGCTTAATTTATTCTTATTGTATCTGATTTGTAAAAGTGTATGATTGTTTTAGAAACATTTTATTTGGTTATTTAAGACCATTCTTGGGACTTGCAGTCATAAATTCAGTTTTTATCAATCTTTGATTAATTGAGTTTTTTGAGATATTTTAGTTGATTGATTTATTTTTTGTCAATTCTTCAATTTGAAATTTTAATCGGTGAATTTACTTTAGGAATTAACTATTTTACTTGACTTTTGTTTTGAGGTTATCTTCCATTTGTTTACATTTATCACAAGGTTTATCTTTTGCCAACAATCGTTCTTTCATATTTTTGATCTTCTGCTTTAGATCTTGTTCCTTCTTATCTTATTCAGTTATTTCGTGTGGTCTACTGGGATTATTCGTGATCTTTTGCGTAATATCATGCGAAATCATTTTCTTTTAACTTAATTATTATTATTAAGCCTCATATCGAATTTATATTAGTAAAGATAATAATAAAAATAGGAGCATAACTAAAAAACTATTCAAGATACGATCTAAAACTCTGTGATTTATAACTTATAGTTTATTTTAATTAATTTAATTAATAATAACAATTAAATATTCATGAGAACAATCTTCAGGCGTACTTTTATGATCAGCAATTAAAAATTAAATAGTAAAACTAAAAGCCCCATAAATATCAAATAATTAACATAATCTTTTTCAAAGCATTTTAAAAATGAGTATATTCAATACGAGACTCCCCTCTTTTCTAATCAAGGACTTTTATCCTATACAAGTCGATTTGCTAAAACTGTTTTGAATTTGCATGAACCAAATGACGAGTAAAAAAAGAACTCTTTTCGAGCAATTAAACAATCAATTAATAGTGATAAATAATTTACTCCACTATCATGCCTTGAACTTTGCCAATCGTTTATCAGTTTTAAATTTGAAGGCGATTAGGAATAGTCCTTATAAAAAATGAGAAAATATATAAGGGAAAACCAATTTAAATTTAATAAAAAACAGGTTGATCAATTTATTGTTGCCCATAAGTTTTTAATGGCAGAAAAAGCTTAAGGCCCAATTAAATTTGTTGATGTTAAACTTAAACATCTTATTCATGAGAATTAAGCTTTAGAATATAGGATAAAATCACTGTTTAAGCAATATGGGGTGACTCAGTTTCATTGGAATTGGAATCTTAAAAGATAAATAATCTTTTAGCTTAATTTTTAAGAAAGAAAAAGAACAATTCGTTTTCAATGTTTAGAAGGAAATAAAATGAAAATTGATGATATTAAGTTATTGGCTTCTCGAATAGCTTAACTTTCAAAAAAATAGGACAATCATATCATTATTGTAAATGATACAGATAATAATGATAATCAACTGAATTCCTAGGTTCTCAGCAGATAGTTGTTAGTGTAGAAAAAAATATTTCAATCTTTATAAATAGCTTCGAATAATTTAGAGGAATTATTTTATCATAAAATGGTCAAAAATATATTTTAAAATCAACCAAACATAGACAAGATTTCTTGCATTAATGTAAATAAGATGGATTATTTAAATTTTATCCTGCAAAGCAACACTACTGCCCAGCTAAATTAACTTTTTCACTATACAAAACTCAATATGTTTCATATATAATTTGAAAAGTTGCTTTCTTAACTAAAATGGCTTAAAAATAAAATCTTCTCATCGTTGCAATAATTCTCCTATATTAAAATGTTCTAATCTGAATAATACTAAAAATATAATATAATTCATCGGTATCAAATGATAGCAAAAGGTATTATTGATCTATTAAAATAAAAATAGTAAAAAACAATTAATATTTATATCAGCAAAGAATCCTTAGTTGACATGCTATATTATGTTTTAAAATAAAGCAAACCAAAAAATATTCTCAAGCAAAATGTAATTTTAAAGTAGAATCTAAATTATAAATAAGTAATCAATAAAATGACGATAATTTCGCTTTTTTATCAAATTAATATCGATTTACCCAAGGTATCTCAATAAACTCAAAATTATAGACAAATTATTCATCCTTTGACTGCGCATTTAAGAGATTCTTTAAATAAATTTTGATACTACATAAGATAAAATATCTAATAATGAAAGATTATACATATTTTATTATTATTTTGAATAAGCTAGATTAAATAATCTCAATTTTAGTTTTTTTACAATTATCAATGACGAATGATATTCTTTTAATTGAATGATTAATAATGATAAAATTAACTACATATATTCCCTAAGGCATGAGCAATTTATTGAATATTTTTCAAATTGAGATTAAAAAGTCAAAGATTGATTCAAATATTTTTATTCAAAATCATTATTTTATTACAATTAGTATTTTTAATTTATTTCTCAATTCTTGTTACAGCTGTCATTTTCTTTTAAATTTTATTGAAATTCACAACTATTTTTGACAGGCATCCTATCATGATTTTAGCGTAGGGCAATAAAGTAGCACTTGTCATCAGTTCATGTATTTGCTCTATTTTTTTGGAGATATGATTTTTAATACGAGTATTGGCAAACAAGTAAGGCTATATCTTTGGTAAAATCGGACTCTGTGAATTGAATCTTTCTATGATAGATAATTCCTAAAGATGATTTTCAATGAGGTTGAGGATAACACTAAATTGGTTAAATCCTTTTAAATTTTTGATCTGACCTACAAGCTCACTTCTTACCTGATTGATTAGTTTAATTTCAGCAGCAATTACTAATTTTTCAGAGTCAAGACTCAAAATCATGGACATTGTATAATAATTCTAACATTCTATATTTAATCGCATCATTAATACTGTTCATACTAATAGATATAACATCAAATTATAGGTGTGCTATAATATCTACTAAATATAGAGTAAATTTGTTTACGCATTATTTATCGATTCTATTTTTCGCATTGTGCATTCATAGAACATTTTGTCAATTGAGAGCGATATGATTTCTATCTTATCAATGAGATACTTCATATTAGGCAAGATTTATTTTAAGAGTTTACTCGGCTTTTGCTTCCTTTGACATAATCAAATCAGTACAAGCATAATAGTCGTTTGCATTATTAAGATTTATGGCACATTTCATCAAAGAGTTGTAAATATTTTTTTTGAATTGTTTGAAATCTTAGAAGAGGATACTGTTTACTTCCATCATTATTTTCTTTTATTCATCGTTTAAAGATTATTTTTTACTCATTTAAATTAATAAATATTGATTAAATAGAAATCTTTTAATTGTTTTCATAAACTATAAATATCTTTGCTGATCAGTTCAGTATTGATTGTATTTTTCTTTTTCTTTTTCTTGAAAGATTTTTATGAAAATATATCGATGATTTAAATCTGTTTAAATTCGTATTTTAGATGACGGAAATTATAAAGCTATTAAAATTAGGATAATTAATTCCAAGAATTTTAATATTTAAATGTTGTTTATTTGTTTTAATAGGAAACATTCAATAAATACTATTTTAGATATCATTCAGTCATAATCACTTTATTCGGTACATTTCTAGCACACATAGGTTAAATTAAGGTCAACTGCGTTTACACAATCAGCATGAAACCATTTTTAGCATTATTAGCATTGAACATAAATAAAGTCTGGATTTAAGGGCATATCGCAAGTGCAGTATGTTTTCCATTACATAGGAGGAGGGATAAATTGATTTGTATCTTCATTAAAATCTGCTCTGCTAAAATAGCAGTATTCAGGGGTTAAAGACAGTTGACTAAATTCATCAATAGATAAAACACTGCATTTGCCTTTTATTGACTATACGTAGAGCCAATATTTATGATTGGTTGGAAAAAACTATGCCTATGATATATGTTTGCCAATATTTTAAAGAATTTCTTCGGGAAGATCCAGCTTCTTAAGGCACCATTCAATTTCTATAAAAGGCAATTTTTCCAATTTGTCAGGGATTTTGATAATCTTGGAAATTTTTCCGACATAGGGGGATTTCAAAGTAATATCAAAGATTTCAATGTATTCTCCAATTTCATAGGTATTTCCCTTAAATTTAATTGCACTATACTCACTATATATATCTCAGAGTTACAAGGCTGTATTGTCATTGACTGATTTTTCATAATGAATCTATAACTTCTTTTGTTTTGAAAGCAGAGCTTTTGCATCATAGCTGTATTCAAATTCTCCTTGGTTTAAAGAAGCCAGTATGGGCTTTTCTCGATTCTGTATTGACATATTATAATGTTAATTAGCCTATTGTCTATATATAAAATGAGCTTCCTTACAAATTGACTTTTTAAAAGAAATAATTATGATTTTAAAAAATTATTTAATATTTCAAGAATAAATAGATTTAAAATTAGGACCATTATCAATACTTTACAAGAGATACAAAATAACTAAACTTTATTATCAATGATAATTGTTTATCAAAAGATTAATTATTTGTTTAAATTGAATCATATTTCAGTAAAGGAAATTTTATCTAATGTCCAAGCTTATTTTTTTTATTTATGACTTAAATTTGGTTCACCTATTTTTTATATTTTAGCAATTACTTAAAATTTTTCATCTCCTAAATCATCATCGATTTCCATCACATCTGATTCTGCTTTTCTTATTTCTGCTTCGATATAATTGGTGTTGAGTGATTTATTTTGCTTCACTAATTTTTACAGCTGCCTTTCTGTTTCTAAATGAGTAACTTCGCATTGCCTCAGATAATTATTCAGGCGATTATTAGCCTGTTTGATTGTGTCAAGGCATTTCTAATTGGACTGCAATTTGGTATTTACACTTACTTTGTGAAACTATGACAGTTCTCTTTGAAATACTTTATGCAAATGCTACATCATAAATTTAAATTTTTGAAATAATGGACCTTAGTTTAAGAGTGTCTTGATGAAATCTAAAATTTATAAGATTAACTGATCTATCTTGTTCTATTTGTCTAGAGTTATAGCGTTGGGGATTTGCTTCATGTCATTGAGAAGATAAAATTCTTTTCTTCTTTGAAGATTTCTCATCTACATGTATTCGTGAAGAGTTCTTGGCTAATTCATTAATAAATTAATTAATTGTAAAATTATTATAATAATAAAACATGAATTCAGCGCTTAAGGTATATTAAGTCCTGAACAACTTCATTGATTAAATTACATTCTGCTAAATATGACATTTCAATTAAGACCTCAGTCTCTTCATCATCCTGAAAAAACCACTTTTTCTCCATTTAACAAACCTATATAATTTATATACTAACGTAATTCTAAAGTAATTTAAAAAGTCTTTCATCTTGCAGCTGAGTTACGTGTTAAGATTATGTGGACAGATCTTTTATAAGGCTTTACTATTTGTCTATCATCAATCCACAAGCAAAAGTTGTTTATTTCGTAACTTCTGAGGCAGCAGTTGTCAATATTGACTAAATATTATATATATTACTTTTAATTAATTTTAATTTCGCTAATGATCTAAAATAGCATATTTTTTCCAGATAAATGGTTTTCCCCAAATTCCATAGATCCTTGAATAGTCCAACCTCTCATTAAAGCAATCAAAAATAGCCTTATTATGAATATGAGTGCAGTTTCTTAAAAAACTAATCCTTTGAAGTTCTCTTTCTTCGGATTAATAATATTTATTAAAAGTAAGCTCTTTTATTTTAAAAATTTCGTTTTGGAAATGGAAAAATAATTTTGAAGATAAAACAAATAACTCATTTTCTTATTCTCCATTGTTTTATTCATAATTGATTTAATTTTCAGTCTTGGTCAGCCTTAATGATTTTAATATTTAGGATTAACTGGGACCAAAAGGAGTATTTAGTTTAATGAGGATACTCTGCGGGTTTGTAAGGAAAGAGTTGCTAACTTTTGTTTTGTTTAATAAAAATTATGTGATCTGAATCAATAGCTTTTGGATAGTTATATAATTTGTTGATATTCCGATCCTTTTTTGAAGTGCATTTTTATCTTTGCTTTTTTGATTTTTAATATAATTTCTTATTACATTACTGATCTTTTTATACGGTTCAATTTCCAAATTGTTGGAATTATTGCTCACTAATCTCTAACTTATCACTACATCTTGATAAAATTCAATGCATAAATCGAGAAAGATAAACTCAAAAATATCCTATTTATCGGAATCTGTTATCTCTGCGATTTTAATTGGAGATAATGATATTTATATTTCACTTTCACACATCTTATTTTGTAAATATATTGAGTTATTTTCTTAAAATAGATCATCGTTCTTATCCTACTTCGTGGAGGTGAAGGTTAAAAATTGAATTTAGCCTTGATCTGAATTTGATGCTAAAACGCTATTTGAATTATTAATAATATCAATTTTTTTCTTTTCTTTAATTGAAACAGATTATCTTTGTTTTTTTAAATTTTAAAACTAAGATTCATCCCTATTTTATGAATAGTAGTTCTTTAAAAAATTAGATGATAATAAGCGTTCACTCAGACATTTCATAATTCTTTTTCTCTTCCTTGACTTCATTGTTTCAATTTTATGGTCCTTATTATTATAAATCCTATTTTAAATTTAATTTTTAATGATTTTATACTATTTCCACATTTTCCTTTTAACTCTTAGCAGCTAGTCTTTATAATTTTATTCCCAAATGGCAATAGAATCAATTTCGATATCATCTAAATTGATAGGGCCTATTTCATTTTTTAAACATGGAATATTTGTTATTTATCTATTTGCAAGATCGTCTATACTTGAATATGCAATGGATAAGTTATCATCTGCATTTAGCTTTATTTATTAAAATGTCTGCTCAGACGTATTTTTATTAATAAACTCAATTAGCCTTTTATTTATTTCAGTTTTCAATGTTTGAGCTTATTAAGAATTTGGCATCTTTTAA
>Ga0302186_10001663_pt1 | contig 18103 bp, 6 predicted proteins | sample II_Bog_E1_2_FD_198782 | JGI IMG/M metagenome (GOLD analysis project Ga0302186, IMG submission 198782) | Peat permafrost microbial communities from Stordalen Mire near Abisko, Sweden - II_Bog_E1_1 | ecosystem: Environmental > Terrestrial > Soil > Wetlands > Peat | place: Sweden: Abisko, Stordalen...
GTTTCATTGGTAATAATGCCCTCCGCTTATTAAAGTTTACTGAGCCAAAGTTTTGAATTAAATCGTGAGACTATCATTTTGTCATCAGCATGAAAGTGTTAGTCAAGGCATTCTAAATTGGCACAAAGAAATGGGGACTAGCATTCTAAAAACTCACATTTATATTTTATAGGACAGCCATGAATGTTGCACTCAATTTTTTTTTTCATTTGAAGATTTTCCCTCTTTATCATAACAAAAGATTACTTTAAATTTTGATAAATGATGATGCTAAAATAGGAGGCAAATTATTTTATAAATAATCATATTTATATTACGGTGACTCCTTTTCAGATATTATTTTCAATCAAACTGCCATATCTTGATGGTGATCAATATTGAAGAACTCTTTTGTGAAATAATAGCATTTGTTAAACATTTTTAAAATAACGATATTTGAATGTTTAATTCTTTTCCTTAATGATCAAACATTCTGACAATGAATATTGAAATTTAATAAATTTAGTAATGTCAATATGTTCATTTTTGTCAAAGAAATTTTATCACTTATATACCTAAATATCGAAACTAATATTTCTCTTTTCATCGAAATGATTTTTACATATCTCAAAGCTTAAAATTAATTATTTTTGATTAGACTTAGCTGGGGATTATAGAGCATCAAAGGATATTACTCTTGATGACATAATTTTTTAGAACTTCAGTCCGACGCCTATTTTCTCGCTCTCGAATGCCTTTTAGAGTGACTCGTTCTTCACTCTATTCTCCAGCTTCGCTGGAAGTAGATGGAATGTCTTTCATTCTCAGCTATATATTTGTAAGATTTACTATATTCTTGGCTTGGCTATCTGAATTTTTGCTCAATAGAAAATCCACTCGAGCCTTAATAAAAGGATTTTAGAGATGGTTTTTTTCCTCTAAAAAATTAAACAACTCAATATGACAGTTCTTGCCATCTTTTGAATGTTTCATTCCTTAATTTTTGGGACTCGAAAGTTGTTCTCGAGATAGAATATTCTTGAAGCTATTTTTTTCGGAATTATTTAGAATTACTGATCTCTTGAGAGAATTGATGTCATTTGATTTTACACAAAGATTTTTAAGACTCTGAGAGTTTTCTTGCGTAACTTAACTACTTTTTAAGTGCTGGGGAATACTCATAATTTTTATTAATTTATTCTTCAATATGAAATAAATTATTTTTGATGACCTTCGGTATATTTTAAATAATCCTACATTCAAGGATTGAGTGAGTCTATATTTCTAAAGTAGCAATTCCCTTTAATAATTAGAGTCATGAGCATTGATGATTACACGCCAATCGATTTAATGGCAATTTGACAATTATTGAAATGATTTTATCCCCTTTTATTTCAAATTTGTATTAAATTTGTACGATATTGAAAGATTAAGTAATAATCTCAAAAAACTTAAGATAAAAATTCAATATGTTTACAAGATCCTTTCTTTAACTGTATGATTAAAAATAATATCCATTAAACTATAGATAACACAATTGTTTATAATTTCAAAGTTTGATGATATCGATATTTTTTAAAAATTAAAGCTGAATAGTAGAATGAAACATTGATGAAAGTAAAGGAATATTTTAGCAAATTGTCAATGATAATCCTCTTGAACCGCTTTATCAATTACAATATAATAAAATTATCACCCACATCAATTCGATAAGAGTTCTAAGAATATGTTAAAAAATAAAAAGTTAAAGTTATCACTCATGGTAATCTGTCCAATTGTTTCTTATTGTGTGATTAATGTAATTAAAATAAGTTAAAATACGAAAAATTAAATCAAATGAACGAGGAAGAGCAATTCATATAATTTAGTTATCAATAAGACCAGCATGATTTTCTATTTTCAGAGAATTCTCAATCTTCAAACAGCCATCAATTGAATTAATTACCGTTAATGAGACAATAAAATTTTGAATAATCTATGGACGAGTAACTTCTAAAAAAGATGTCAGAACTGCATGAAGCTTTAAGGAATAAAAAGCTTTTATAATTTTAATTGCTTTAAGCAAAGATAATGAATGAATAGAACTTATCAAAAGCATCAGAGATTATTTATGAACTTGAAGCTATCAAATAAACAGCTGAAATAGTTTGCGTGAATATAGAATAAATATCATCTTAAACTTAAAATGTTTAATACTAAATAAAGGAGAATGTCATTGCTAATAAAGAAAATGAGAAGAAAATGGAATAATTAATTAATACGATAAAAATAAAAGAAAAAAGATTATCTCATCTAGCAAATGAAGAAAGTAAAATGAAGTTAATAAAAAAAATCAAATATCGTTAAACAAAATAAATTGAATATATTGAAGTAGAAAAGATAAGATTATTATGTGCAAACAATTCTCATGATATATTTATTGGAGAGTTAAAGTAATAAATCCAAAAGAATAAAAAATATTTATCTAAAAAATAGGCTTAGGCTGAGAAATTATAGAAATAGTATCAATAATTATTGTTATAATTTCAAGAACAATAAAAATTAATTTAAAAATAAGTGCACAAATCACCAAATATTATCAAATAGAGTTCTAAGGAATCTCAAGATGTGAGATCCATATCAATAATATAAAAATAGAATAATATCAATGCGTAGAATGTTATTAATTATACAATTTAATTTAATTATCATAAAGAAGATTCAATAAAGAGATCGCAAGAAAGCAGAAAGAAATCGACCAAAAGAAATAAAATTACCAATCATTATTCTACATCTAAAAAGTATAAAAAAGGCCTCTGATAGCAAGACTTTTATTATAATTATGATTCTATATAAATAGATATATCTTAAACATATTAATTGATGCCTTTAACGACTTAAAACAATAATCTCACTTCGCTATATCTCAATTAATTTTCTCAAAAACATTAAAGAGGAATCAAGAGTAATTGCGAACTGTGTAATGTTAATTTTAATGCTTTCAAAAAGTAACACGTTTGTAAGAGATGTTTGCGATCAATATGTTCTTAATGTTCTCCACTTAGAGTCAAGACTTATTAAGCAAATAGAAAGAGTTAACTGCATAGAAACTGTTTATGCTGTAACTTGTAATCAAAAATAATTCAAAAATATATCGAAGATAATTCACTTAAATGGGGTTAAGATTCGCACTTGCTCTATGTCTGGTGCAAAAAATTTCAGAATCGTAAATTTGCAAAAACAAACTCTAAACAATCAAACTCAATTAATCTTGTGTCTCTTGATAATCTTTGGAAAAGCTTTAATTTTTCTTTTCGTTAATTTGTATCAATAATCATTGATAAAGATAGAATCAATGACTTGACGCTGATTCAGATTATTAACGAAGGACTCAATGAAATTTATTCTGCTTTTCCTAATCAATTGTAAGAAGGGATTTATCTATTTATCTATTTTATGTGTCACTGCAAGATAAAGATAGCTATGAATCTAACTTTAATTACTATGGAGTTAATATAAAAATTGTCAATAAAGAAATAAAATTTTGAAAATTTACTCGAGAAAATAGGCTTTTCCTCTGTTTAAGTATTTAAGTTATATGAATTTATTCTTGATAATGAATATCTGCTTAAAAGTAATGCTTCTTTAAATGTTCTACCAGTTACTGTTAGTTTTCATATCATTAGTTGTATTTTAACTAATAATAATGCTTAATACTTGTGGAGAGGAATTTTGTATTCTTTTTATCAAATAAGATAATCAGTAATCAAAAATCTCAGTAAGCCTAATACAATCATATTAGATTTATTGCGAAATGCGTCAAAGTTAAATCTTCTAAAGGGAATAAGCATAATGAGTACTATTCCTCTCTTTAATTCATAAAATGAAAAGATAAAAACTTTAGCCTAATAGTATATAATTATGAAAGAAGAAAATCAAAGTCTGTCAAAATAACTAAATTAATTGAAAATCATCATAAAAGAAATGAAAGTCTAAGATTCATTTGAAAAATCTACTGAGTCCAATTTATAAAATATACTTTTACAAAAAAATTAATAAGCTGTTAATATTAAGACAAAATATTCCGAAACACTAGCATTGTACTACATTCAAAAAGGTGAAATCGCAAAATTACATGAATAAGTTGAGCATAAAAGTCATTAACTTAAAGATAAAGATAGTAAATTGCAAGCAAAATAAAATTAAAATAAATAATTAAAGGCTCAAAATAAGTTGCTTTTAACCAAGATGGAGGAACTATCCGTTTTATTAATGGATATGGAATAATCTTAATTGAAAAATAAAAATAAAATTCATTGCATCTTTGAAACCATTTCTGATGAGAACAATAAGAAGACAGAGTGTTTGATATATTGAAATGTTTATATATTTTAATATTGATACCAGAAATACTCATTTATTTAGTATTCATTTAATTTTTTGGCAACATTTGAAGATCTTTGCTGGTTTGTGATCGACTAATCATTGAATATCTTAAATTATATAAAAATAGCTTTAAAACATGAATATAAAAAGAGAGTAAAATAAAAGGAAGTGAATAAAATGGCATTCCGATGATTAAAAAGGGTTGTCAACTATTTCTATTTAATTAATTTAATTGATCATAAAGATAATTCTAATTTTATTTGATTAATTACTGGAATAATGTTTGGATCTGAAAAATATTTCTATGAGTACCTAATAAATATCTTAACCGTCAAGATGAATGTAAAATTCCCTTGTCGCATGAAGATCGAGCAATAAGGATCGCTACTAACAAATGAAGTTTTAGTCAATGAAGTCGGTCGATATATTTTTAATCAAAAGGTTAAGTTAAAGAATTTACTTCAAAAATAGTATATTGAGCTTGTTATTAATATTTTAACCAATAAAGAAGTCAAGTACACTGCTGGAATTATCAAATTATATCATTAGGAGTTGATACGATCAGAGGGATAGAGATTAATTTTGTCATTATCAAAATGTTTCGATAGCGAAGCATTTTGTGAGATAATTGTTGAAAAAATTACTCCTATTAAAGATTAAAATAATAATATGCCTTTTAATCGAACAAGTGCACTTTAAGGTGATATTATCTTAAAACAAAGAAATAGTAAAAATAAAAATTAATCAAATTTAAGTTACGAACCGAAAATTGTATAGTCAAGATCCTAATGCCAATTTCAAGCTCGTTAAAATCAGAACATGAAAGGAGATTACCAAATTAATACAAGAAATCGTTTTCAACCTCTTTAAACAACCAATGAGAGATATCAAAAACAATTTTCTCGAAAACATTTGTCAAGGCAAGATTCTAGCTATCGTAATAATAATGAGCTTAAATATTCACCTTTCTTTAAGAATTAACAGATGATATAGGCAGAAGTTTATAAAGAAGGATATCAAAAAATAAAATAGAAGTATAAAAAATAACTAGAAATAGGTAAGCAGTAAAAAATAAAACGTCTCTCTATTGAAAAAGTTTAGAACAATTCCAAATTATAGATTATGCGTTTAAAATTTAAAATTTAGGAACAATAAAAAATCATCAGAGATAAAAATGCAAAAATCAAAGATTTTTAGAGTTAAATTCAGGGTTTACAGCAGTAGAATGATAATAATATATCTTTAAGAGAGGAAATTAAGAAAAGGGATCAAATAATAAAATTGCTTTAAGATAAAATTAGTTAAATAAATACAAATAATTAAGAATTCAAACTAAGAGCCAGTTAGCGTAACTTAGAAGAAATGAATAAAGTAAAAAATTTGTAAGCCATCATTTAAAAATATAAACTTTAATTGTTAGCCAAAAATCAATAGATATAAAAAATATAAAAATAAACCACTTAATCTCTCCATAAAATAGAGCTTTAGTTAATGAGCAAAAGAGATAATTTGGAAAAATAAAAAACGACAGTTTCTAATTTAGAAAAGCAGATACAAAATAAAAATGTATAATTCTAAAAGATAATACAAAATTAAAGGAATAATTCTAAAATCACAATTATTGATCAAAAAGGCAAAATAGACAAATTTTAACGATAAATGTTAGTGTTAGAGGAAGAAAAAAAAGATCTCATTCGATAAATTGATAAACTGCAAGCAATGAATCTTAAATTTGATTATGAAAAGAAACTATTGAGTGAGCAACTTGAAACTTTTAAATCAGAATATTTAGAATTACAAAATTACAAATAAAAGTATAATGATCTGGTGCGAGAACAACGAAGTGTTATTGATGTAAAAAATCAACTTTAAAAACAATTAGAAGGAACCATCAGGAGTAAAGATACGAATTTAACCTAAGCAACAAAGCATTTTCAGGAGCAATTAGAGTATTATAAAAGGATAAATCGTGAATTAGATTAAAAGGGAAAAAGCTTGACGAATAAAGTCGTTGAAATTTAGAGTCAATTGGAGATAAGCAAAAATCAACAAGAGAAATTTAAAATAAGCTTTTAGTCTTCAATAAAATAATCAGTATAGGCAAAATAAAAGTAAAAACTTCTTCGAAAAACACTTAATAATCGATAGCAATAAGCTTTAACTATGGAAAAGGAGGCATCTCTTTTGAAGCAAAAATTAAAAAATATAGAGCAAATGTATAAAAAATAAATTGATAAACAAAAGGAAGAAGCTGACAATTATAGAATACAATTTTAGGCCTAATCATCGAAAGCCAACCAACTTGCTCAAAGGAATAGTCAGCTTATATTGGATCTAAATAAAATTCAGTTAAAATCTCAGTTTGCATAACAAAAGGCAGTTCAAGATGGGATAGATTTAAAAGAAAAGAAAAATCAAGTTGAAATGTTGATTAAAAATTATTAGGAGCAAATCTCTGCCTTAAGTCAAAGTATTAATCCTTTGATATTGACATAAAAATAATTAAAAACGAAAATTAAAATATATGAACAAGAAGCCTTGAAATCATCAGAAATAAATTAAAAATATAAAAAAAACATAAAACATTTGGAGGAAAAATGCTTTAATTCCGAAAATGTTTTAATAGCCAAGTCTGCTTAAGTTTAAAAAAATATAAAAAAAGCTTAAATTATTCAAGAAAGATTATTTTAAACTGAAAATGAATTAAAAAACATAAAAAATTAATTTGTTTAAATTTCAGTAGAGCGTAATAAGATTAATAATATTGTTTAAGCATTACAATAATAGATAAGAAAAATTGAAATCGATATAAATACTTATGTCGGTTTAATATTTAGGATGGAAAAGAAGCAATAGCAATTAAAAGATGAGCTATAGACAAAAAAAGATTAATGCACTAAGATTGATCTTAGCTTTACAATTTTTAAAAAATAAACCATGAAAAATAAAGATATGCTCTTTGATATTATCCAAAAATATCTTATAGCCGTTCCCTTACAATTAAATTTATAATCATTTCGAAAAGATTATGATATTGATTTGAAGAAAACGCTTTCGGAGCGCAGTTTTTCTTAAGCCTTTGAATTGATTACAAACCAATCAAAAGAATTAAAACAAATTGTATCCAAACAAATGTAAAGAATTAAGCAAGTGTAAAGATAAAATGAAGGATTAGAAGAGCAATTAGCATCTGTATCCGCAAAGTTTTATAACTCTGAGAATACTTTTAAAAAATAAATAGACAATTTGAAGATAACGATCTAGTAGATTGGTAATGAAAAGGAATTATAAGCCATTAACTATTCAAATATGATCAATGAGTTGAAAGATAAGATTAATGAAGCTTAGTAAATAGAAGGCGATTTAAAAACTCATATAGATGATCTCAATTATGTAAATAATAATTTAAAAATTGATTATGAAGCATTTGAAGATTATAGTAACAAAAAAAACATGAATCTTAAAAAAAAAAACTCAGAGTTATAGTAAAAAATGTAGAATTAGTTAAAAGCGATAACTGAGTACGATTAAAAATGCAAAACGATGGAAATATAGATTAAAACTTTATAATAAATTATTGAGACTCATAAACAAGAAAAAGCAAAATTGTAAAAAATAATCTAATAGTTGAATTATGCTTCGAGAAATCAATTACTTTAGTTGGAGGGCCTTAAAAAAAATAAAAAAGAACTAACTGAAAAAATAGAGGAATTATAACTTTATCTCAATGCAAAACAATAAATGTAATAGAAGACGATAAATCAATTGGAAGAAGAATAAAAAAAAGTGAGTGAACTCAAGTAATTTATTCATACCATGATGAAACAAAAATAAATAGCCATTAAAAATGACTTAGAACTGAACTCATCCATTATTAATCTTGAAAGTGCTCTTTTCTAAGCGAGCAAAGAATTGTAATCATTAAAATAATTAAACGAAAGTAAATAAAAGGACATTCTAGCGCAGAAATAATCCAACAAAAAATTAAATGTAATCATAAAGCAAGTTGAAAATTAAAGAAATGAATAAAGGATAAAAAATATCAAAATTGTATAAAAGATAAAATAAAAATAAAAATAGGTAGCCAGTAAATAGGAAGTCATAAAAAGGATGGAATAAAAAAACGAAAAAATAATCTAAAGGCATAAAGGATAGATGAGATTAATTAAATAGTAACTCGATTAAAACAATAATAATTATACTTCCTAACTAATCAAAGACAATAACTAAAAAATAAATGCGCTGGAGAAGCAAATTCAAAAAAATAAAACAACCATCAATTCCCTTTAAACAAAATTAGTCGAATTGTAGGTATTGTATTCAGATGAGAAAAATTAAAATTAAGTCTTGGATGATCTGACGCTTAATTTACAAAAATAAAAATAAAGATTAATGGAAGAAATTTCTGAGGCGTAATCAGCATTAAATAATATGGCTAATTAATTAAAATTAAAATAGTAGTTGCTCTTATAATATTCAAATAGTATCTATACATTAGAGCAGAAATTGTAATAGAAAAGTGCCGATTTAACTAATCGACTCTAAAAAACAAATTCTGATTGGATGGCTAAATAAGAAGAATTGTGTGAATAATACTAACAAAAAGTTAAAATACTTTAAAAATAAAAAGATTATTTTAAAGGAACATGTGAAGAGAAAGATCGATAGATATCAAAATTGAATAGTCAAATAAGATTACAATAAATTAATTAAGCTGGTAATAAAAAAAACTATGAAGAGAGGATACAAAAATTGTAAAAATAAAAATTATCCATTTTTTCTAATAAGAATATCGAAATATCGAGATCCATGTAATAAAATAGAATTATGAGTTAAAATTTAAAAACCAAAGAATCTGAAGTGAGAAGAAATGGGCATGATCTCTAAATTGCTCGGAAAGATATTAATAATCTTGAGTAAAAATGCAAGAGACAAGATTAAAAAATAAAAGAATTAAACAATGATTATCAAAAGGAGTTTGAGGAGTTAAAAAAGAAATAAACTTCAAGCAAACAATTTCGGGAGATGGTCAGTGTGCATCAGTGGAATACAGAGAGATAAATCAAAAAGGTTATTCAAAGTTTTATAAAGAATTATTTAGAACTTGGGGAAAATAAAAATTAGCAGAGAATTGTTGAATTGGCACGCTATTTGTAAAAAACTATATCTGAAAAATTAGCTTTTAAACTCATTGAAAAATGATAGTTTTTATCACTTTTTGCTCATTGAATCTCATTGATTTGATATATTTAACAGGAAAGGAGATTTACAAAATTTCTTCTTGTATAATTTGTGCGAGAAATTACATGTCCATGATTATAATAGAGTTTAATATTTTTTAGTTGAGGTATTGAATTATGTTCAGGCCACCAAAGGTCGTTTATAGTAATATTAATATTTGTTAAATTGACCAATTATCTATAATATTATAATTGGTATTATTTAATAAAATCAATGTCAATCGCGCAATTTCAGAACAGTATCGCCGCAGATGAGTCGTCAAATTTTGGTATATCGATAATAAATTAGATAAATAGAGAGTACTCAGCAGAACAACCCAAAGTGCTGAGTTAAAAATACCTTAATTGGAGTTCGCCATTTTTGGGGATACTAATATTAACTTTCAACTTGAGTCTTGCAAATTGGTTCAAGCAAATACTATCCTTAGCTAATTAATAAAAGAAGCTGTTATTTAGAAATATACTCTAAGCGAAAAAATACATCTGACCCTTGAGCAAATTAAAAAGTTAGAAGCTAAAAATGCAGTGAAATGATAAAATAACAATTATTTATAAATGCTTATCCCTTAACAATTGAATGAGCTTCTCTGAGGCAATAGATTTTTTTTTGGATGAATGAATAATTTATCTTTTTTGAATTAATTTAAATGTTAATTTATTTTTTGAAGGAACAAGGTGAGAAATATCAACTATTAGGCTTTAAGTTAGATTATTCAGTTTATCTCTATGACTTTTGATATTTCTTTCCTATTTTTTCCTTTTTCATCAGCCAGAATCTTAAGATTTAAGTATCAACAAACCTCTCGGATAGCTTCTTGGAATTAAGCACAATAATAATAAAACTTCTTTCTTAAATCACAACAAAACTGGCCAAACAAGCACCAGCCGTCACGGTAACTCCTGTTTTTATCCCAATATATTCAGGTTTCTTATGAAGTAATTTATGTGTATTAATCCTAAATATTATTTTATTTACCAATTTATTTATTTTGTTGTGTGTTCAATTCGTTTTTACAAGCTATCCGACTCTTTATCTAACTATTCCTAATCTAACTCACTTTTATTCCAAAGTTATTCCCCTTCGATGTCTTAGCAGAGATTCATTTGCTAAGGATCTTAACTTGTACACTTAATATTTTTCTAATTGGCGTTCTTTTTAATGCTTTTATCTGTAATAATTTATTATTTATCAATAGTAGCAGTAAACTATTTGCAGCTAACTATCTGACGAAAATATTCATTTTGCATTGCGTAGGAGCAAAGTAAGGCAAGATCTATACAACAAGATTTGTTGAGTTGATTGGAAAGCCCATGAGAGTTTACATAAGTTGTACGCTACATGCCTAAGAGTCGAGCTTTTTTATTCATTTCAGCTATGAATCTGTTGTAGCATCTTTTAGCTTTTAATTTTTATTCTTTAAATTTTATAAATTTATTTCCTTAAGCCCAAGTTTCAGGGATTGATTTGCTGCATAGCTCTTGAATCCTCTTACGCTCGACTTCATGATCATTTATTAATAAAATATTTCCGCCCCATCTTGCCAAAGCCAAGCTGGCATCATTTCCGCTCGGTAGCATCAGTCCGTGTAATAACTGGTCAATGGTATATATTTAGCCAAGCTAAATATCAGCGCTAGTACCTTTAATAAAAGTTTAGAACAAACCAGTTTTGTATTTTTCCTATAATGTATTTATAGAGTATTTTTCACAAACTTAAATTGCTATAATGCATGTCATAATTTTAGTAAGCGAGGCTATTTCAGAGGCAGTTTTCATATTGAGGGAAATATGAATTTTACCAGGATATTCCTTTCTCTTCGGAAGATATATTTAAATATTATTTTTTAGAGGAGATCTGGGTTTAGCTATGGTGAGAATCTCGTAAATAATAAAAGCAGAAGAGCTAATCTTTTTCGGAGGCGCAAAAGGAACTATTTTCTATTTCATTTAGATAGGAATATTGCTAGATGATTTTTTAGGCATTGAATCTCTTTCTTTTGTTTCTTTTAGCATTTTAAGTTTTGTTTGTCTCTGTTTTTACAGCTCACTAGAACCTTTATCACTAGTCAAAGATTGTCTTCTTGGAAATTTTGTTTATTTATTGGTATTAGCGTCAAACAATTACCTTTTAATGTCATTTTTTTTGATTTTAGATGATGTTATGCTTTTAATTTTATCTTATTCATACATTTTGACAGTTTTCTAAGAATTGCAAAGAAAAATTTATCTCATTTTTTGCATTTCAGGCGGTCGAGAAAAGATACGATTGACCTTAGTTTAAATTTTTTGGCTTGACAAAACTGAATTCATTTTTTGTGTGAGAGAGATAAATATTTATTTAGACACAATAGGAGCTTAACTCGTAGAAATAGTATTTATTTAATAATTCTGATTAATGATATTTGTAGGTTTTGGTTTATCTTTTTTTTCGATTAATTTACGATACCTTTCAATGAGTTTTTATTATGAAAATGGTTCTATTGATGGTTTAGATTAATCAATTATTTATTCTTATTGGATGATGCTTTATTTGTAGTGCACTTATTTATTTCGATTAATTTTAGAATAGTGAGATTTATACATGCTTTTCTTTAAATTCAATAATATTTGGGAAGATTTTTTACTCAGAATATCTTTCATTTATCGTCCAGCATATATATTTATAGGTAGACTCTCGAATTAAATAAACCTGCTGCATTTTTATCTGCTTGATTCGAATTATTGCGAGCTCTATTTTGGTTACGTACAGGGTCCGATAAATGTCTCTGATTTACAAGCTTCACTACCAACTTTTAGATTGAGAATATTCTTTTAGGCGAAATGCTTTGATGTAAAATTAAAGGGGGACTTGAGATGCGAAGATTATTGAGTATGTTGTTTCAGATTACATCTAACGATACTAGAATCTTCCGAAGGAAAATATTTTCGATTGCAGTAATCTTGTTGAGGAATTGTGGAGAAATTGTTGGATCTCATTAAAAATATTGGTCCAAATTTTATTTAGAAATCACTTATTATATATTTGATATTAGACAAGTAATCCAGCCAATTTTCATAGTCTACAGGAATGATTGTTATAAAAAACAAAATAACGAAATATTTTTAACTTCTCTCAATTCCTACAAAAATGTGGAATTTATCATCTGTCAGCATGCATAAGAATCAATGTTTAATTAGTTTTTTATAATAAGGATCTATAATGAAAGGCAAATGGGTCCTAATAGAAAGTTTATTAATTTTGAGGGATGGGTAATATATGCCAATTAGGTTATAAATATAATCAAAAATCAGTAATTGATGTAGTTTACCAACCAGATAAATCTTTCCAATCTTTGGTAAATCCAAAATTATTAGTTTATCTAAAAAAATTCAAACTTTATCTCGAATTATTCAGCTCCAAGATGTTCATAGTTTTCTATCTTTATATATTTCTAGCAATTTTTTTAATAAATATTTTTTTACCACCTTCTATTTCTTATTTCTTATTTTTTGTTTTTTCACAAGCGCTACGACTGACTTTATCATCAATTTATATTGTTCGTGAATTGTCACAATCATAACGAGTACTAACTTTATTGTCAATTTATATTGTTCGATGCTTTTGGAATAACTTGCGAGGAGCTTTAAGTAGCTTATCGATCTTCTTAATTGAAAATATATCTTCGAAGTTAATATCTTTCGCCATTTCGGGCTTTTCAGTACTTTCAGTTAAGGATTTTTTACTAATTGAAACTTTTTTATTTTTTCGTAAGTCTGATTTAATTTTTCTTTCTACTGAGGCTGTTAATTTTGAAGATGACAACCTTTGATGATTTGCTTAAGAATTTTATTTATCACAAGTAGTTGTTTAATGAATCTATAGTTCAGGTAATAATGTATCATACTTCTGACATGTCAGCATTTTGGGATTTCGCAAGGAATTTCTTTTTCCAATTGTCTTAGATCTCCATTTAGCAAGAGAAATGAATTTGATTTGAATGGATTTGAGATAATTATTTTGGTATCTTAACTAGTTTGATATTGCGCTTTTAACTATTATCATTTTATTGGTAGAATTAGTGATGCATTACGGATTTTTTGGCTCTCCTGATCTAATAAAACTTGGATGAGTTTCTTAGGTATTATTTTTTTATTAAAAATTGCATCTCATGAAAATTATATTAATACATAAATTTAAAATCTTGCCTTTCTGAACTAATTATCTTTAAATAATTCAATTTGATAGTTTTATTGTAGCTCATGCTAATTACTAATTTATTAATCTGTTTTACGGTATTGATAATTCCCAAAGAGGGGGATTTATAGAGAACCTTCTTACTCAAAAAACAGCCCATTTATTCAAAAAATTCAACAATAAAAAAAATGCTTCATCAAGAAGATTTTTTGCTCTTTAATTATTAAAATCATAAATATTAGAAATACAGAATAATATAATAAAAGCAACTACTATCAAACTTAAAACATCCTTCAAAGTCTTTAAGATAAATATAATAGAAGATTATCCTGAATCAAATTTATCAAGTTTTTTAAAATAATTTTTTAAAAAGAATTACAGTAGCAATTGTCGCACATGTTGCCCAACCAAAAAAAATTTTATTATACTCCTATTGTTATTTTATTTTTCCTTTTAAATATTATTTTTCATTTGAAGATATTTGCTTTTCATTTAATATCTGCTATTTTGCGAGTTAAAGTTTTTCTTCTGTTGTAAGGTTCAATTTTTTTAAAGGCAATATAACTTGTCTTCTTAAATTTCCTAACAGACAAGACATTTATCAGGTCTTGTCAATGATTTATAAATTTCATTACTTATTTGATAGAGCCATAAGTAATTCTTACAAATTAAAAAAAAGTCTATTGACTGCTGAAAGAAACGAATCATATGTATACGTCGCAACCAATTTTTCATATTCCCCGAATTTCCCAAATTTTTGTTTTTTTTCTAAATCTTCGACATCGATATTAATTTGATTTTGTTAGATCCATACTTTTAGAAGTTTGTTTTCAATTCTTTTTGATCGCATCTTTATTTTAATTCTTTGCCTTCAATTTAATATTAAAATTATAATAAACTAATTTTTGTAAAATCTAAAGGGATTTTAAAAGAAAAGCATATAAGTCTAATTATTTCTACCTGAATTTCTTTATGCTGATCTTTTTATATTACAATATTGAGAGAACCTTTTCAGCTAAGCTGATGATATTCCTTCTAGTTATGCAGCTTGTCTTTGTTAAGATAATAATACAGCCATATCATATTATTTATCGTATTGATATAATAATCCTTAAAGAATATAAAACCTTCCAATATAATTGGAAACGAAAGAGTATATATCCTAATAATGAAAGATAAGTTAGATACTTAAAATATCAGCAAAATAAAAATCCTTGAGCATACAATTTAAATCGATCTATTTTGTTATGTCATCAGAATTTATTGTCGTTTAATTCGTCAAGTTTAAAATTTGGTAAGTAAATTAACAAGGCAAAAGTTGCCTTCCTTTCTTTTGTAAATATTAACCACTAGCAAGTCCGCAAGTCACTTCTTTTCTGTGGAAACAAACCATAATCTTTACTCTCGTCACAATAAAATGATTAGCAAAACAATTGATATCGGATGATAAAAAATTAACCATTTATTTTTATTTTTCTAAATCATAGATCAGATCTCCGAGCAGCAGATTCCATTTCCTTTTTCCGCCCAAGCATTAGCTGGTGCAGCTTCTCCAAATGTTTTTTGATAGGCTTGTAAAGTTCTTTCAAACTGCTCTTCCAATAGCTTTTGATCTTCTTTTGAGCCAGTTGGCGCGTGGTGAAGGAATTTTCCAAATATCTCCTTGCACATTTTTGAGTAGTTGGTGGTTCTTAAAATATGCAAATGCCAGGCTTCATCGACGGCTCTAGATGGGACGCAAGGAAAATCAGAAACTTGGCACAAATATAAAAATCTTTTGTATTCCTTAACAACCTAATGAGTGAAATTGGAGCACCATCCTTTTTCTTTGACAAGTTGCCTTTCGAAAAAGTAGTCTTCTTAGGTTGTTGGAGTATCAATTGGCCAGTTTGTAATTTGTTCAAGCATCAGCATCTTTATAATTATAATAGATAGGATTAAATATTACTATATAGGATTATTTGAAACTTTGATAAAAAAAATTAAAATCAAGTGATTTTTATCCCTTGAAGATAGTTCCTTTATATTAATCTTATAACATTGCAGTTTTGATATACTCCTCAAAAAAAGATATGCAGATAGAACCTTATAATGAAAAATAGGAACTAAAGAGAGGTGGAGAAATAATGTTATATCACACTATCTTTTTTTAACTAATCTTTAAATATCAATAATTTTCAGAACTATTAAACTATTTTGTAAGTCAAATAACATTTAATATCATCCATCATAAGAGTCATAGACATTTCGTCGTCCTGGAAGAATAATTTATTGTCTACATATTGCGCATCTATTATTTATCATCTTTTGTATGCATTGTGCATGATAAATATGACCACAAGATAAGATAACAACTTATTTCCAGTTATGTTTTTCAATGCATATTGGACAAGTCGGAGAAACTAGGGCTCTTCTTAGAGGAGAAGGAATTTATAATTGGTTTAGTTGATCATATTTTTGCTTTAATTCTTCGGCCTATATTTATTACTTTAGCTTCCTTATTTGCTCTTTTTGTTCTTTGTATTTGCTTTACTTTTAAAGGAATGCTTCAACTTTTTCCTCTCCGACATGAGCAAGAAATTGATGAAAATACCCCGCATCCTTTCTGATTATTTAAGTTAATTAAAATTTTGATTTTTAAGAATTTTGCATAAGAAGATTAAGATTCAATTTCTTTGTTTGAAGCATTTATCTGATATTCATGATATGATGATTTATTAATATTATAAAAGAGTTAATTGATAATTAAGTATAAATATAAAGCACAATTATGCTTGACTAACTGATTCTGACCATTGAGATATGTTTACATTATTTACAAAATGGCATAGTAATTAATGGTACAAATGTTCAAGTATCGTGCCATCCAATTCAAGTTATTTTACAGTCAATTTTACATTAAAAATCAATAAAAAAAATCGAGGGAATGCATAACAGAGGAGTATTAGTTTTCATTGTTTAACCCAATAATGCTTTTTAGGGCTGAAATTTACGATTTTTTCAAGTTTCTTGTCTAAAATTAATTGAAAGGATGACGCACTTCATAGAAGCCATTTTGATTGAAATGACTCCTTGATCAACCATATCTTCTAGTAAAATTAACTCTTGATAAAATATTTAGCTTTGAAGAAAATTAATTGCAAGCATTAACTAATCCTAAATTATTCCTCAATGAGAGATTCTTTAAACCCAATCCGATAAAATTGTCGTTTCGATATAATTTAAAATAGCATGAATATAGAGCCTTCCAAACTCGCATAGTGAATATTCGATGGATTCGTCCAATTTGTAAATTGAATGAAACTGGCAATAAATTCATCAGATTATTTTTGAAAAAGCCTAACTTCTTCATTGTTGAATTATTATAAATCTCTTTATTTAAATAAAAACTGCAGAAAATAAATTGCTGCTTCTTTCAAAGAATGTAATCGTATTTTTGTCAGAAATCATATTGAGTATTAAACTAACCAATATCCATAGTGATACAGTTAATTTTTAACTCCTTCACATGTTGCCGAAAATATTCTCGATTAAGTTCCTGTTCCATTGGTGCAAGCATTTCCTTCAATTTTGATTATTGATGTGATTGGACGACTTGTTATTGAAGACACACTCCATTTGTAGGTTGAAGATGATATTGAGTAATGTAATAAGGTACAAACTTAAACCTACCAACTCGTGGAATTCAGCTGCCTTGGAGCACTCTTACAGCAAACAGGCGTACTTGTTGTTGAGCTCACCATTGGGCATTTGCAATCTTATTTCCATGTACAAACAAAATCTGTCTTTAAGTTTTCTTCAATAATAAATGAATGGCCAATGTGAATTAAGACAATGAGAGAGAAAATTAGCCTGAAGAAGATACTGCTGCTCATTGAACTTTCTTTGTTGTTGATTAAAAGATAAAATAATTATAATAAGATTAATTCTTGTGGTAAAAAATATTTTTAAATATTTATTAAATATTTATTAAAACAAAAATCAATCTCATGATTTTTATTTTTCGAAGAAAATTCCCTTATATTAATCTTATAACATTGTCGTTTTGATATAATATTAAAAAAAAGTATGAATAGAGAACCTTCTGATTCAAGTAAGAATTCACTGAATGGGAATAAAATATAGAGTATGAATATGAAATAAAAATGGAAAAGAAGCCTATATTTTCTTCTAACTTAAGTACTCTTCAATATAACTATCTTCTTGAATAAAAATATTTGTTTATCTAACTCAACACAAAAAATTATTGTTTTAAATTCCAGGATTTTGTTGTACTCTCAAGATATAATAATAATTCAATTATCGTTGAATTAAATAAAATAAATTAAATTACAAACAGTTATTA
>Ga0302186_10001664_pt1 | contig 18101 bp, 19 predicted proteins | sample II_Bog_E1_2_FD_198782 | JGI IMG/M metagenome (GOLD analysis project Ga0302186, IMG submission 198782) | Peat permafrost microbial communities from Stordalen Mire near Abisko, Sweden - II_Bog_E1_1 | ecosystem: Environmental > Terrestrial > Soil > Wetlands > Peat | place: Sweden: Abisko...
GTTATCAAGTAACTGGTTGGTTAGCATGGCAACATCACATGGCATTAGTGTTAATGGCAAGTCTTTATATATTGAATATTAAGATCCAGGAACAGGAAGAAATCCCACTATTAAGTGTTCGAGATGCAAGGTTATTGGTAATAGCAATAAATTTTGCCACTCAAAAGGAAGTCGATCTATGCATGGAACAAATCCGACTTAGACACAGGAAAAGACAAGCAGATATAGATAGATATTATGTTAAAATCTAATTTGGTAAAGTAGAAATAAGATGAAGCTTTATATCAATACCTTTAGGATGTTAAATTGGAACAAAGATATACTTATTAAATTTATCCCAATTTTCAATAATATTAGAAACCATATCAATTCACATATATTAATATATATTATAAAGTTGAAGATTAATGCAAAATAACTATTCTATATTAATTAACACATGCGATGGATTTGAAGATTGTTGGTTTCCTTACTTTAAACTGTTTTCAATTTATTGGCCTGATTACCAAGGTAAAATATATTTGAATACTGAATATAAAGATTTTACTTATCATGGTTTGGATATAGTTTGTACAAAAGTCTGTCAAGTTAACAATTTTCCAAAGAACAAACGAGCAACTTGGAGTCAATGCCTTAAATGGGCATTAGAGGCTATAGATTCGGATATTGTGCTTTATATGCAGGAAGACTATTTTCTGAAAGATGCGGTGAAGAATGATATTGTAGAAAAGTATGTAAAATTAATGTATAAGCATCCCGATATTCAGTGTATACATTTGACTGACCAGATGGTTAGGACTCAGGAAAAAACAAAATACGATTCTTTAGAAAAAGTAGCATATATACAGCGTTATCGTGTATCTTGTCAGGCTGCACTGTGGCGTAAATCAGAATTATTGGATTTGTTACGAGAGTATGAAGATGCCTGGGAATTTGAAGAATTTGGGTCAATGCGTTCGGCAATAATGAAGAAAGATTATTATGTTGTGGACAGAACCCATTTGCAATTTAACCATTTTGAGATTATCCCTTATATTTTCACAGGAATTGTGCAAGGTCGTTGGTATGAGGAGACTGTGCCACTTTTTCAAAAACACGGCATTGTGGCAGATTTCTCAAAAAGAGGCTTTTTAAATGATGCTCCGCCCAAACCATTTATGAAACGGGTTAAGTACCGGCTGAACAAAATCACCAAAATCATTCGTAACAGAATTGAATTGAACTCATTAAAAAAGAGTGTGATTTGAATCATAAAGATGTTTCTACAGTTAGATTATTTTATTACACATATAAAAGTATGTAATATAAATGAACAGAATATATCCAATAACTATATTACGTGTCTTTTGCTTGTTGCAAATTTTCTTATTGCATTATTTTGCAGGAATAGGGTTAAGAGATACAATATGGATATTTTCTATAGCTGTCCCCGTATTTCTATTGGTTAGTGCATATTTGTATGGGCTGAAACATGACGAAGACACAGTTTTGGGCATGGGCTTTTTAATAAAAAGATTTAAGGCTTTGGCTGTAGTATATTATCCTTTTGTCTTATCTGTATTTATCTATTATGCCATAACCGAAGCCGCCAATATAGGTAGTTTTGTAAAATCCTTAGCTGGGGAATTGCTATTTCTTCCTGATTTTGTGACGCCTTTGCCTTTTTGTGGTCATTTGTGGTTTATGCAAACTTTAATGGTCTGCTATATCTCGTTGGTTATATGTAGCCGAATGAAATTTTTAAAAAAATGGTTCTGTTCAAATATTATAAGCCTAATATTATTGATAGTAGTTATTCTTTGTGGTTATATATATAGAGGGATTGACTTAGTATATTTATTCTTTTATCTGTGGATATACTATAACGCCAAAAGGATAAGTCAACTATCTTCTAAAGCTGTTGTCTATTTTTCAGTAGCAATCTTATTGGTGGGATATCTTCTGTTGTCTCAACACTACGAAGAAGCTTTCAGAATGGGAGTTTACTTAAAATATATTCAAACATGTATTATGGCAATAATTACAATAAGACTATTTATGATAGTTTTTGTAAACATAAAAAATATTTCAGTAATTACATGGTTGAGCGCGATATCTATGGAGTTTTATTTGATACATCATTTGTATGTTTTCAATTATCCTATTTACATAAGTTTGACAGTAACATTGACACTATCTGTTGTTTTGCATTTTATTTCTCAAAGACTCCAGATTCTGCTTTTTAATAAAAATCGTAAAACTTTATGAACAAACTTTCTATATTTATTCTTAAAACTCTACGTAAACTCTATGCAAAAGCTTTTCGTGTACTGCCAATACCAAGGCTTGCATGCGAAGAAGATCCAGATATAGCATCACAGATTATTTACAATAAGTTGATGGATCACCAGCCATGTATGATTGCCCGTTTTGGTAGTACGGAGCTTATTACCATGGTTAATTATTTGGGCGTAAAGCATCCCAATAAAAATATTTTGAAATACATTAAAGGAGAGAGTCTAGCTTGGTGGTGGAACAAAGGCATCATGGATCAGATGCAGAGTTGGAGTGGTTTTTTCCCTCCATCACAGGAGAAAATCGAACAGTTTTGCGAAATGATGTTGGATGATATGAAAGAGGTGGATGTGTTGGGAAGCTGGTTGGCAGAAGAAAATTTCTTTGATACAGAATTAGAAGCTAAAAAGGTACATCTTAAACAACTGGAACCATTTTATACTAAAAATCCTTGGAGTAGAGCTTTGAAAGGTAAAAAAGTATTAGTTGTACACCCATTTGCAGAAACAATTAAAAGTCAATATCAAAGGAGAGAACTTTTATTTGATAATAAGGATGTGTTACCGCAATTCGATTTGAAGGTTGTTAAAGCTGTTCAAAGTATAGCTGGAGAAGAAACAAAATTTAATGATTGGTTTGAAGCATTAGAATTTATGAAATCTGAAATAGATAATATAGATTATGACTTTTGTTTGATTGGCGCTGGAGCTTATGGATTCCCATTAGCAGCTCATGTAAAACGCCAAGGTAAAAAGGCTATTCATTTAGGAGGTATATTACAAGTTTTGTTCGGAATAAAGGGTCGTAGATTTGATGATTTATTTTCGGATTTTTATAATGAATTTTGGGTAAGACCGTCCGAAGATGAAAAACCTAAAAATGCACATACGGTTGAAAACGGTTGTTATTGGTAAAAAATGGTTTTTGTTATGAATATATTTTCGGTATTTCTTATCCCTCATTATTTTTTTTATATTAATGCGGATGTAAGTTTAAAAGAATCAATAACAGAAGATTTCAAAGTCTTTTCTGATGGATATAAGTTAAAACCATTTGCTAAAATGGATTTTTCAACTTTCTCATCAGTATTAATTAAATGTAAGGAATTGAGGACTCTTTACTACTACAGAATATCTAAGAAGACCAAAAAGATTCACATGGGTAGATTCCTTGAATTGATTTTGCCATCGTATGAAGGCGTGCATCTTGGCACTCAAATCATAGGCAAGGGATTTTACATAGAACATGGTAGTTCTACATACATTCATGCTGAAAGAATAGGAGATTATTGTTGGATAAATCAAAATGTAACTATTGGGGATAGTGGTCGTGGAATTCCAACTATAGGCGACAATGTGAAAATTCACACAGGTGCTGTCGTAATAGGACATATTAAGATTGGAAATAATGTCGTAATTGGTGCAAATGCAACTGTTGTTAAAGATGTTCCTGATAATTGTGTAGTTGTCCCTGAACATTCATATATATGTAAAAGAAATGGTATAAAATGTAATATTAAATTATGATACGTAATATTTCAGATCTAGTATTTTTCATTGGAGCTATCACTTTAGTTTTTTTAACAACATCAACAGCTAATTTTTTAGGTATTGAGCAAGTTGCTACTGTATCAACAACGATTATTTTCTTATTTGCATTATTTTATTTATTACAAAATGTCAAAATTTTAATTGAAAAGAAAAAGAATAAATCGATAATATATTATTCCGTTGTTATATTGCTAATATCAGGTATGATTTTCGCGAGTGAGGATATAGTATCAAGTATAAATTTTTTAAAAGATTGGCTTACTCCTGTAATAATATTACTTTATTTTGAGAATATCAAATCAAACAAGCGAAATATCTTAATTAAAGTCTTAATAATTTTTTTTCTTGTCGAATGTTTTTTGGGTATATACGAAAGATTTACTTCGACCCTGGTATTTGGGTCCTTGAAAATCTCAGGGTTGAATGAATATTCTGAAAATTTAAATATAGAATTCAGAGCGCAAAGTTTGTTGGGGCACCCTTTGAATAATGCTCACATGATATGCATAATGTTAAGCTGTATTCTAATTTCATTTATTAATAATAAATACAAATTAATTTTATTAATTATAGGTGTGTGCGGCATCTTGTCATTTAATTCAAGGGTTGCTACTATTGCTATATTTATAGTGGCTTTCTTTTATTTCCTAATGGCAAGAAAAAATTTAACCAATAAGCAATATCATTATTTTACAATTATATTTATAGGAATTTTTACATATATCTTATATTTGATGTTTACTACAGATTTGGGAGGTCGTTTGATTTATGGAGATAGATTAATGAATGGAAGCGCGAACGTACGATTGAAAGCATTCGATATTTTTACCAACTTTTATAATAGAAATAATTTGTTATTTGGTCTTGGTAAAATTGATCCATTTAAATTGACTGAAAATGGTTATTTAAATTTAATGATAACGTTGGGAATACCAGCAGCTCTTTTACTTATATCAACACAAGCATGGATAATATTTTCAAGATTACATAATATGAACATCTATGGCAAAATAATAATTTTGACATGTTTTTTTGTCGTCGGATTTAGTAATAATGCCTTAGCATCATCCACTCCTTTTTTGATGTTCTGTATATGGCTATCTACATTCAACAAGAAAAGAATAAAAAAAGGACAAAATAAAATATATACTATATCAAATTATCAAATGCAAACAGATAAAAGTGTATGAAAAAAATACTTTGGCTTTGTAGTTGTTCATTTTCAGAAAATTTAATAAAGGGGAATGGTAGTTGGTTACAACCAATGGCAGAAAATATACAAGCGGTGGATAATATTCAACTCTATAATATAACAATAGGGAATGTGGATAAAATCGAAAAAAATGATTATAAAAATATCAAACAATGGATTTTGCCAAATGACAAACCAAATAAATTTGACCAAACAATTTCTATTGAAACATGCAAGGAGGTTTCATCTATTATAGAACAGGTGAAACCCGATTTAATTCATATATGGGGAACTGAAAGTATTTGGGCTTCAATTTATAGACAGGGATATATCAGATTTAAGACATTGATTGATATACAAGGATTATTATCAGTTTATACTGACTATTATTATGGAGGGTTAACGAACAGAGAAATTATTAAATCTATCCACCTGAAAGAAATAATTATGCCTTGGCGCACACTGTTCAATAAAAAAGAAGTATTCAGAAAGCGTGGAGAAGAAGAGATTGCTTGCATAAAAAGGTTTAAAAATATTTCTTTTCAAAGCGTCTGGGTAAAAAATCAGGTATCGATAATAAACCCGAATGCGCAGTATTTTGCAACGCGAATAATGCTACGTGATAGTTTTTATACATCTCCTCAATGGAAGTATAAAGCGATAACTAATTCTCCTGTAATATTTTCTTCAAGTTCGGCTGCTGTTTCATATAAGGGAATACATGTGTTAATTAAAGCCATAGCTCTTTTAAAAAGAAATTATCCAGATATAAAACTTCGATTAGCCGGAACTATTGATATTGGAAATAAACTTTTGGATGGATATTCGCGATTTTTAAGAACTCTTATTGTTAAAAATAATTTAGAAAATAATGTTTTATATACAGGTTCACTCAATGAAAATCAAATGGTTGATGAATTGTTGAATTGCAATGTATGCGTCGTCCCATCATTTATTGAGACATATTGTCTAGCCTTTGCTGAAGCCATGATCGTGGGAGTTCCTGTGGTTGTTTCGTATGCAGGAGCTATGCCTGAACTTGCAGAACATAATAAGGAAGCAATGTTTTATAACCCGCTAGACCATGTAACTTGTGCGGCTTATATAGATCATCTAATCCAAAATAAACATCATGCTGAATTACTATCTTTAAATGCTAGGATCAGAAGACTTAAAGAAAACGATAAAGATTTAGTTGTCGCAACTCAAATATCAATTTATAATTCTATCATAAATGGTAATGTGGATGCTGTATAAAATCATTAGAAAACTTATTGGGAATCTTTCACTGATTTTTGATAAAATCTTCTCTTTGATTGTTTTTTATGGGAACAGGGTGACGTTTGTTTCTTTTAAAACAACGGGTATTCCTTATGTAATGGTAGCAAGAGGAGGAAAATTTTTAATCGGATACAATTTTTCTATGAACAATGGCATAGGCGGTAATCCAATAGGATGTTATGACCGCTGCACTTTTTTTGTGGATAGAGGAGCCAAACTTATAATTGGCAATCATGTGGGAATGTCGCAGGCTGCCTTGATTTGCCATCAAAGTATTACCATCGGCAATTATGTGAAAATAGGGGGCGGTGTCAAGATATACGACACGAATTTCCATTCCTTAGACCCCAAATTAAGGTATAGTAATGAAGACTTGAAACAGAAAGTAAAAGCCCCAGTTGTGGTGAAGGACAATGCTTTTATTGGAGCTTATTCCATTGTAATGAAAGGAGTTACTATAGGCGAAAATTCAATTATTGGCGCAGGTTCGGTTGTCCTTAAATCTGTACCCGATAATCAGATATGGGCAGGTAATCCTGCCAAATTTATAAGAGAGATTTTGTATGAAGAAAATAGCAATACTACTCACTGTTCACAACCGCAAGACTAAAACCCTACAATGTTTGGAGCAAGTGTTTACGCAAGAAATATTAGACGGTTTTCATTGGGAGGTGTATCTCACAAATGACGGATGTACTGACGGCACACCCGAAGCAGTGGCGGAGCAATACCCTACTGTGCACATTGTGGGGGGTGACGGCACGCTATTCTGGAATCGCGGAATGTATAAAGCCTGGAGCGAAGCAGCTAAGAAGGATTATGATTATTATCTGTGGTTGAATGATGATACCTATCTTTTTCCAAATGGAATTAAATCTATGATTAATGCTTCAGAGAAAGAAAATAAATGCTCCATTATAGTGGGTTCGACCAGCTCTGCTGAAAATGAAAAATTAACTTATGGTGGGTACGATCGTAATGACCAATTAATTTTTCCAAACGGTAATTTACAGTCTTGTAATTATTTTAATGGTAATTGTGTGTTAATTCCTTCAACAGTTTATCAAAAAGTTGGTAATTTGGATTATCGTTATCGTCATGCTATAGGTGATATTGATTATGGTCTTCGGGCATTGAAAAAAGGAATAAGTTTAATTATTGCACCTTCGCTTATTGGTCATTGCGAAAAGCATGATTCATATCCGATTTGGTGTAATAAATTTCAAAAATTAAATTTACGGCTTAAATATTTATATTCTCCCTTAGGAAATAATCCTTTCAAATTTTTTATTTTTGAATTTCGGCATTTTGGACTTATGATTGCAATTAAGCATTTTTTTTCAATTCATTTAAGGGCTTTTATACCCCAATTATGGTACAAAAGAAAAAAACAGGGAATTTAGAAAACAATAAATAAAATTGTACATCAATAAACGTCATATGTTAGCACCTATCTGTTTATTTACTTATAGCCGGTTTGTTGAAACAAAACAAACCGTAGAAGCTCTTCAAAGAAACTTTTTAGCAAAAGAGAGTGAATTAATTATTTTTTCAGATGGAGGTAAGGATGAACTGTCACGAGTAAAAGTAGAAAAAGTGAGACAATATATTCGCTCGGTTTCTGGTTTTAAATCACTAAAAATTATAGAATCTCTTGTAAATAAGGGCTTGGCTAATTCAATTATTTCTGGGGTAACTCAAGTAATTGAACAATATGGAAAAGTAATAGTGTTGGAAGATGACTTATTAACTTCTCCGAATTTTCTTGATTACATGAATCAGGCTTTATCTTTTTATGAAAAAAAAGAAAGGGTTTTATCTATATCTGGATTTTCATTCCCCAATTGTATCACTAATGATAATATTAATGATGTTGCATTTGGTTATAGAGCATCTTCCTGGGGATGGGGTACCTGGAAAAATAGATGGGAAAAAATAGATTGGGAAGTATTAGATTATCATTCATTCAAATGGAATATTATTAGACGGTTTAAATTTAACAGGGCTGGTAGTGATATGAGTTATATGTTATCAAAGCAAATGAATGGGAAAATAAATTCATGGGCTATACGATTTTGTTATCATCAATCTAAGTTTGATATGGTTGATGTATTTCCAAAGATATCAAAAGTGATAAATATCGGTTTTGGTGAAGGTGCTGAGAATTGTGATTATAAAAGTTATAAGGATGAAATTGATAAGTCAAATAAAACTAATTTTAAATTTGTAGAAAATATATTTTTAAATTCTGTAATTCTAAAAAAAATAAGAAAATATAATAGTTATAAAAATAGAATGGCAAGAGTAGTTAAAAGATTTTTTTATAATTAAAAGTAGCTACTCAGCACCCTATTATGATTAAATATAATTTTTTGATTTAATGTGAAATAGTTTAAAAATAATAGATTAAATATTTGCTCATCTCACTGATATTCATTATATTTTCACTGTGGAAGAGCAAGTTTAGACATATCTTTTGTTTTAAATTCAATCAATGGAAAAGTTGATAGCTTGACTATTTAGCTCAATATTGTGTGTTAGAAGAGAATATCACTCTTATGAAAAAAATTGTTGTTTTGAGGTAGTGTTTAGTAGTATATAAGACATTTAAATATAGTCATAATAGCAGTATTCCAGCTTCAAAGTAATCAATTAAATCACATGAAATTTAATATGTTCGTTTTAAAATCATGTTATTTTCAGTTTCGACATTCTATTTAATTTACTGATTAAATTGGATAATAAGGGGAAAAACTTATAAATGTTACTTTTAGTTGTGAGTCTATTAATCTTGTAATTTTCCATAGATTTTGGTTTATGGAGAATATTAGTTTAAAGACAAAAATGAGCAGATAAAATAAATAAATAAAAATTATTTCAGCATAATGAAGAATTGTTTAGTCAGTATTGTAATACCAGTATACAACAGAGAAAATCTTATTAGCGTTGCAATAGAATCAGCTATTAATCAAACACACAAGTTTATTGAAATAATTATAATAGATAATAATAGTTCTGATAAAACCTGGACTATTTTAGAAAATTACTCAAAAAAAGATTCCCGAATTAGAATTTTTAAAAACGAATCAAATGTAGGTCCCGTAAGAAATTGGGTTAAAGGAATAAATTATTCTAAAGGTGACTTTGTGAAAATTTTGTTTTCGGATGATTGGCTTTCGCAAAATGATATTGAAGAAAATTTAAAATATTTATATAATAATGATTCTGTAGGATTTGTTTACAATCCTGCAGTTATTTATGATAAATATAATAGGCCTGAAGGTTTATATTATTATTTAAATTCATCATCAAAACAAATCGATTCTGATAGATTTATTAAGCGTTTATTGTTAAATGATAATGTTCCTGTATCTCCCTGTTGTGGACTTTTTCGAAGAAATGATTTACTTGAAACAATCCGAATTAATATTTCGAATAAAAAAAATATGGATTTTTCGCAATTTGGTGCGGGAAATGATTTGTTGATTTTTTTAGATATTGCAAGTAAATATAAATATGTTTATTTTTCAAATAATGTTTTTATTAATTTTTTTGGACATTCAGAATCTTTCACAAAACGTTATAATTTAAAATATTTTTATAAAGTATCTAGATTGTTATTTATTAAAGAAAGGTATTCGGGGATAAAAAATATTTTTTATTTTTTGCTTGTTGTTATGAATATACCAATTTTTTATACTTTGTTGAATTTAATTAATAGCAAATACCAATATAAAAAAAGAGTTTTTTAATATGTTTAACAGGGCGATTTGTTATATGCCCGAATGGAATACGAGATGTGCAGGAAATGAATAGAAATTTACCTGTGAAAAAAGAGGATAATCCTTTCAATATTCTCTATTAAGTAATATGATAGATGAAAAGAGGTATGGACTTTGTTGGAAGCATGTAAAATACTGAAAGATAAAGGAAACTCTTTTGATTGACATTTTGTAGAGAAATTGAACAATAAAGATGAAGCAACTTTTATGAAAAGGTAGAACAATATGGTATAGCCTCTTTTTTGAAAATGCATGGAGCATAATATGGCAAGGATAAATTGCCATTTTTTAAAGTTGCTGACGTTTTTGTTTTTCAACGTATTATAATAATGAAAATTTTCCATTAGTTTTGCTTGAAGCCATGCAATTTGGTATTTCCTGTATTACTTCCAATGAAGGAGGAATTATCGCTAAAGTAGATGATGGTATAACAGGATTTTAATTCAAAAAAATGAAGAAGCATTATTAGCGAAAATTGAGTTGTTGATGAATAATCCTGAATTACAAAAAGAAATGGGCAAAGCAGGTAGAGAAATAAATGAAAAAAAAATACTATTGAAATATTTGAGAAGCATTTAACGAACGTTCAGCAGGAAGTAAACGTAAGTGAATAAGTTTACTTAAACTTTTAAAAAATAAAATTACTCTTCTTTCGATAAAGGTTTATTTGTAAATCAATATTAAATCAGCAAAAGCTGTGAATGATATAACTTATTTCAAAAATTGTGTAAGATATAAACTAATGAGTATGTCTATTTTTGTTTAGAAATGAGAATTTTCTCAAAACGTAAAAAAAAATAAAATGAGATGAAAAAAGTATTTATTGTATTTATTATTTGCACTTTCACTATTGCTTCATTAGCTGAATATAAACAGAATAGTATAGCAGCTGACAGTTTAACCAATAAAGAAACTGTCTATTATGTATCTCCAAGTAATACACAAAGTTCTGCCCAGGGAACACGGGATTTTCCTTATTCTTCGTTGGAGCAAGCCCGTGATGCTATTAGGGAAAGTCAAAAAAAATCAAATGATAAAGATAATTGTTACCGGGTAGTGCTTCTATCGGGAAATTACCAGCTAAAAAATAGTTTTACACTAACGGATAAAGACAGTGGAACTGTAAATGCCCCAATCATTTATGAAGGAGAAAAAAATGGAAAAGTAACGCTGAGTGGTGGAATTAATATTCCATTCGAAAGTTGCAAAAAAATAACCGGTAATATCAGAGGTTACAACAGCATTTCACCGAAAATCAGGAATGAAGTTTACTGTGTTGATTTAAAGGAAGTTCTACCGAAAGGAATAAGGCAGCAGGATTCAACTATAATGAGTAGACCAAATTCATATAATGCTCCCATAGAACTATGTATTAATGGAGAAATGATGACCTTAGCACGTTATCCCAATACCGGATTTGCAAAAACAGGTATGAATGTTGATTCAATCACTTTCAAGTTTGATGATGAACGAATTAGCAGATGGAAAAATGAACCATCACTTATGGTTCTTGGTTACCTGAAATTTGGATGGTCATTTTCATTTAATCAAGTATCGGCAATCAATGTAAATGAAAAAACTATCACTTTACAAAAAAAGGTGCTTTATGGTTTAGGAAATAATCGACCCTTTTATGTTGCTAATTTATTATCGGAATTAGATACTACCAAAGAGTATTATATTGACTATAAATCATCCATACTGTATTTTATGCTTCCTCAGGGAGCTGAACTTTCGAAATCGACGATAGAGCTTTCCAATCCCGGAGAAGGTAATAAATCAATCATTGAAATCAACAAGGCATCTAATATTACATTTAGAAACCTGACTTTCACACTTAGCAGGAATGGGGCAATACGCTTGACTAATAGCAACAAAATAACGTTGACGGATCTTGTCATTCAAAACATGGGAAATTTTGCTATAAATGCTACAGGTGTAAATAATCATTTTCAAAATCTACATATTATGGATGTAGGAGGAACAGGGATAACATTATCCGGAGGAGATCGTATAAGTCTCACGTCCTCTAATAATCTTATTGAAAATTGCCAAATTGAACGTGTTGGCAGGATCCAGAGGGCATACAATCCAGCTATATCAATAGCGGGAGTCGGAAATGAAATTCGAAACTGTCAGATTTGCGATTTACCCCATGCTGCCATTGTTTTTACAGGGAACGATAATCTTATAGATAAAAATGAAATTTTTCACGTTTGTTATGAGACTTGTGATGCCGGAACAATTTATACCGGAAGAGACTGGGGTTGTCAGGGAAATGTAATAAGAAATAATTATATACACGATATAATCAGTACTAATAAACAAGAAGGTGGAGTTCATGCTGTTTATCTTGACGATTGTGCAAGCGGTATTACTGTGAAGAATAATATAATCTGTAACATTGATGCTGTTGGAGTGTTTATAGGAGGTGGGAGAGATAATATCGTAACTGGCAATATTATCGCTAACTGTGGTTTAACTGCTGTATATGCTGATATGCGTGGACCAAAAAATATTAATCAAAAAGAAAATAATAGCTTTAACCTGAAAGAAAAAATTGAAAGGGTTAACTATAAAAGCGGGATATGGAGCAAAAAATACCCTAAACTAGCAGCTATATTTGATAATGGGTATGAAGAGGCTAAACTTCCTTATGGAAATGAAATAAAGAATAATGTCATGTGGAATAATAAAGTCAATTTTAAAGAAGGTGAAGTCGGAACATTTAAATATATGACTTTTTCAAACAATGTTGAATTGAAAAGTTCTCCATTTTTAACGGAAAATGTAAAAGAGTGGAAATTTGATACAAGAATACTTACAGTTTTTCCTCAGGGATTTGTACCAATACCAATATCTGAAATAGGATTGTCGAAATAATATATTAATTTTCAACTCACATTATAATGCTTTCATTATTATCTGATTTTAATTTATCTGATTTATCTTTAAGTCAACTTAGTACGAATAATAAACTTCTAATAAACACACTGAATGCCCACTCATTTAATACAACACATTATGATGTGGAATTTAAGATAGCGTTACAACAAAGTAATGTGCTACTTTCGGATGGCATCAGTATAGTGGGAGCAATGAGATTATTAACAGGGCAGCGTTTACGAAAGATAGCCGGTGCCGACTTATTTTTTTTTGAGATGGAGCGGCTTAATGTTATTGGTGGAAAATGCTTCTTTCTGGGAAGTTCTGATAAAACTTTACATACTATACAGGAAAGAGCTGCAAATGAATATCCAAAAGTTCAGGTTTATAGTTATTCACCGCCGTATAAAGCTGCATTCAGTGATGAAGAGAATAAAATTATGATTGATGCAGTGAATGCAGTTGAACCGGATGTGCTTTTTATAGGTATGACAGCTCCCAAACAAGAAAAGTGGGCATTTCAACATTTTGATCAATTAAATGCAACTCATATAGGTTGTATTGGTGCAGTTTTTGATTTTTATGCAGGGACTGTAAATCGTGCTCCTAAATGGATGATTAAGATTGGGTTGGAATGGTTTTACAGGTTGGTAAAGGAGCCCAAACGAATGTGGAGGAGGTATTTGTTGGGAAATTTGAAGTTTATTGGGTATGTAGTGAGAGAAAAGTGGATGATAAGGAAATTTAAAAATCACCCATAACACAACTTTGATGAGCATCCTGAATTTAACATTTTAGATGCAATAGGAATAGAAAACCTCATTTTTTGCAGTTCAATTAATAAAATCGGATTTCGTAAGAGCGGTGGCATAGAGATCTATGAAAAATACCTGAACGAAAAACAATTCTGTCCCATTGCAATGCAGTTCATGTCAGCAGGCTCTATTCGCCCAAAAGAAGCTATTGAATACCTGTCTAAATTTGCAAAAATAGAATCGTTTTGTTTGGTCCATCTTCCAAAGGGCATATACGGAAGACTAAAGATTTGGTAGAGCAAAAAAGTAAATAAGTTTATTAACGATATAAATGGCTAAATCTACAAGAAATAAATGAAGATAGCAATAGTAGGAACCGGTTATGTCGGTTTAGTTTCAGGGGCATGTTTTGCAGAAATGGGATCAACTGTAAATTGTGTAGATGTGGATATACAAAAGATTGAAAACCTGAAAAACGGAATCATCCCCATCTATGAACCTGGCCTGGAAGATATGGTGTTTAGAAATGTGAAAGCCGAACGCTTGCATTTTTCAACTGATCTAACAGCAATTTTGGATGAAGTAGATGTTATATTTAGTGCTGTGGGAACACCACCGGATGAAGATGGTAGTGCTGATTTAAAATACGTATTGGAAGTGGCGCGTACTGTTGGGCGTAATATGACCAAATATGTATTGTTGGTAACCAAAAGTACAGTTCCGGTGGGTACGGCTGTGTTGATACAAAAGGCAATCCGTGAAGAACTTGAAAAAAGAGGTCTTGATATAGATTTTGATGTGGCTTCGAACCCTGAATTTCTGAAAGAAGGTGATGCTATAGGTGACTTTATGAGTCCTGACAGGGTAGTGATAGGCGTGGAAAGTGAACAAGCCAAAGAGTTGATGACCAAACTGTATCGCCCCTTTTTGCTAAATAACTTCAGGGTGATATTTATGGACATTGCTTCGGCCGAAATGACCAAATATGCAGCCAATGCTATGCTGGCTACCCGTATTAGCTTTATGAATGATATTGCTAATTTGTGCGAATTGCTGGGTGCCGATGTAAATATGGTGAGAAAAGGTATAGGAAGTGATCAACGCATCGGTAGTAAATTTCTATATCCGGGTTGCGGGTACGGAGGTTCCTGTTTTCCCAAGGATGTAAAAGCACTGATCCAGACTGCTGATAAAGCCGGTTATGAAATGAAGGTGCTTAAATCGGTGGAAGAGGTGAATGCTTACCAAAAGATGGTATTGTTTCATAAACTAAACAAACACTTTGCCGGAGATATGAAAGGTTGTACTATCGCCATTTGGGGTTTGTCGTTTAAGCCGAATACTGATGATATGCGTGAGGCGCCGTCCGTGGTATTGATAGAACAATTACTGTTAGCAGGAGCTAATGTTAGAGTTTATGATCCGGTGGCCATGCATGAAGCAAAGATAAGTATAGAAAGAACCATGTCGGATCTATCTATAGCGAATATCTATTATGCGCCTGATATATATGATGCAGTGCTTGATGCAGATGCCTTGTTACTGGTGACTGAGTGGAAAGAATTCCGCATGCCAAGTTGGGGAGTGGTAAAAAAAACAATGAAAAATGCCTTGGTGCTTGATGGTCGTAATATTTACAATGTCGATGAGCTAAAGGATTTTGATATTGTGTATGAGTCGATAGGATAATCAGGATATGAAATTTAATTAATATCAAGATTATCAATGAAATTAATTAAAACATTTATTCACGAAGTAATGATTTTTGAACTACAGATAGTTTATAGTTTATAGTTTATAGTCAATATAATGGGTTATCAATATACTGATTTTAAAGATCTGTTGGCTTATAAAAAAGCATATCAACAAGCTTGTGAGATATTTACTATTACATTTACTTTTCCAAAAGAAGAAAGATATTCATTAACTGATCAAATTCGTCGTTCATCACGTTCTGTATGTGCAAATCTGGCTGAAGCATATCGAAAAAGGGAATATTTATAGTTTATAGTTTATAGTGAAAAGTTTATAGTTTATAGATCATAGTTTATAGTTTATAGTTTATAGTTCATAGTTTATAGTTCGGAGTTTATAGTTGACAGACATTTAAACTCAATTTAGTTTGTTTAGTGAATTAATGAATTAGGCAGTTAACAATTTTATATGTTACTAAAAAAGTAGTAAGGCATAGGAAACGAGGATTGTAATAAATAATTTCGATACTATATTTCAATGATAAATGAAATATAATCTATTTGCTATGAATAAAAAAATGGATAAGGCCATGGAAACTAAAAAACAAACCACAAAAAGAGTATCTACCCTTGAAAAAGAGAAAGTAGTAACTAAGAAGAGAGTATAAAAGATAATACAAGCCGCAAAAAAATATCAGGGTAGTGTTGAAATTTTGAATATGGATGCTCTGTTAAACCCTGTTAATTGAAATTTGTTATTTAATTGATACAAATTGAATAGAAATATCGTATTTTTGTCGTGATAATTTAATAATTGAACAATGGAAACAAAAGACAAAAAAAATAAAATAACAGTTCCTGAAAAAGAAAAGGAAACATCTAAGAAAAGGATATCAAAAACAATGCAAGCTGCTGTTAAATTTCAAGGTGCGTTTGATAGAGAAGAAGTAATTAAATTTGCTCATTCGTAGATAGCCTAATAAAAAATGAGGTATTTAATTGATACTAATATTTTTTTATACTTAACTACAGATATTACATTGTTAGACAATAATGTACGTAATATCTTTGATGATTACCAAAATATTTTTTACATTAGTGCCGAAAGTGTAAAGGAATTGATTTTGTTTTATCGTAAGCAAAAAAATAAAACAAAATTTTGGAAAAACGAAACAGAAATGGTTCTATCGATAGAATCAGAATTGAATATTAAAATTCTTCCTATAAAAAAGGAACATTTACTTACTTATGCTTGTTTAGAAATCAATAAAGCACAAGATCACAATGACCCATCCGATCATATCATCATATCTCAGGCTATTACTGAAAAAATACCACTCATTAGCAGTGATCAAAAATTTCAATTCTACACAAAGCAAAAGTTAGATTTTATTAATAACGCCAAATAACCCTGTTAAGTCATGAAATAGGTTTACAGAAAAGTAAACAAAATACAGGACGAAACAGTTTATAGTGAATAGTTTAGAGTTTATAGTCAATATAATGGGTTATCAATATACTGATTTTAAAGATCTGTTGGCTTACAAAAAAGCATATCAACATGCTTGTGAGATATTTACTATTGCAGTTTCTTTTCCAAATTTAACTTTACTAAAATACTTAACCACAAATGAACACAATAGAAGAACACAACAGTAAAAACAAAAGAAATAACCACAGTAGACACATAGGACACAATAGAAGAACACAATAGATAAATACCTAACGGTAATACCTAACGGTATTTTAAGAATTTAAGCATAGTAAGTTAATCTATTGTTAACTATTTCCGATAAATCGGAATCTTCGATATGGTTATTTTTTTAATCAGGTAAAGTAGAAATAGTTCATAGTTTATAATATTAAAACAGAAAAAAAAGTATTGTTTTGATAATCTAAAACCTTATTTTTATTTTTGCCCCCTTAGTAGAAAAGACAATCAAAAAACCCCATACCCTTATTTCCTTATTTAGTTAAGAATCTATTTCCTCGGGAGGGGTAATGAATTTATGATTGGTATTTGTGTAATAAGGAACATTGTATAATCAGACAACAAGTTATATCCTATTTACCAACATTTGATCATCAAAAAGAGTTACTAAGGAATCAATACTCATATTTGTATTATCCGTAAATAATAAAGATCATTTTACTGATACATAATCAAGTTATTAGTTGCTTATTTAAATAATATTCTATAGATTTGTTCCTAAAATAATCTTGAAAATCTATTTTTTGACAATTATCAAAACCATGAGGAAATCCAAATAAGATCCTCTTTATATTTTGAATCCGACATTATTTTATATCAAATTACTTATATTTGCACGTATAATTTAAAACATAAAATTATGGAAGTTACTGCTCGCATAAATATTGACACCCCAACCGGACGTAAATTAGTACGCGAAATTGAAAAACATAAGAAAGTAGCTGAAATTGAATACCCTTTGCCGGAAGATTTACAAAACTGTACTGCTCTATCGCATAATGAAGTTTGGGATAAAGTATGGGATAAACTTAGTAATCATTATGGCGTAGATGTACGAAAGCTGCGATGAAAATAGTTTATAGTTTATAGTTTATAGTTTATAGTTTATAGTTTATAGTTTATAGTTTATAGTTTATAGTTTATAGTTTATAGTTTATAGTTTATAGTTTATAGTTTATAGTTTATAGTTTATAGT
>Ga0302186_10001666_pt1 | contig 18081 bp, 3 predicted proteins | sample II_Bog_E1_2_FD_198782 | JGI IMG/M metagenome (GOLD analysis project Ga0302186, IMG submission 198782) | Peat permafrost microbial communities from Stordalen Mire near Abisko, Sweden - II_Bog_E1_1 | ecosystem: Environmental > Terrestrial > Soil > Wetlands > Peat | place: Sweden: Abisko, Stordalen...
TTATGACTTATAAGAAGGAGCAAAACAGTTCAATTAAATTTAAAATTCATCTTCAACTGCAAAATATATTAAGGCTCTGGCATGATTTAGTAAATTTATTGGTCTCAGCAATAAATTATAAATATTTATGTTTATTAATAAAAATTACGAGTTCATCAAAGAGTTATGAGAATTCCGAAACTCTTCAGTTCATCTATTTTGTCTTTATGCCTTCGGGCGTTTATTCGATTTTGTCCTAATTGCACACTTTTCCCTTTTATTTCGCCTTTCTTTGCTAATTCTACTAATGCTTCTAAAAATGCTTCCCCTAAACTATTTTGAGCAACGTTTAAAATTGATATTTTGGTGAGAGTTAAAGCAACTTATCGTGCGCATTAATCAGTAAGCTGGTTTTTTATTAAACGTAACATTTTCATTTTTTTGCATTCACTTACTTTTAAACAAAATTATTTAGCTATCTAATCTCCCATTTATAATCCACTTAAATCTGCAGTCTCTAAACTATCTTTTTCCATTAGATTAATCATTTTTTCAATCTTTTAAGGCTATTTGAGCTTTATTATAAACTTTCTAAGTTTAGACTTACCAGAGGCTGGGGAAAGAAAGTTATTTCTACTGCGAAATTAGGTTTTTTTAAGATTTTTTGGGCTTTGAAAATTAAATTTGTTTTAATTAGAGTTTATTGCAGATTGATGCATTGAAATATTGCCACTTCTTACTCTTTGCAAAGATCTATAATTGGTGACGTTTATTTTATTTTATTCTGGAAAAATACTGACTTTACTCTCAAGAGAATTAATTTCAAAATTGATTATTTCTGCTTGATTTTCAACTTTTTTAGTAGTACTTTAATCGTAAATATCGTCTTTAAACTAACTATTATCCAGTAAGCTGACATCTTTCTCTATTGGAAAAGACGTTATTTGTGTTGATCTATCATGCTCTAACAAGCTGAAATTATTTTTTGTAGAATTTTAAACCAAAATCGTTATTAATGTTTATAAAATACCATTCAGTTATTGGCAGCACTAGATTTTTGGGTACTAGATTAGAGTTTAAATATGAGACCAAAATTGCATTATCTGCCGATTCATATCACTTAAAATCAACTTACCTTTTGACACTAAATCAGAATTATCTTCATAAAACAAACTTAATGAGTTGATAATATCGTCACTCTAGAGACTTGTAATCTTTTCTTCCACATTTTTTGACCATTAACTAAAATCCTGATTGGATTCAGAGTCAATTGCTAAATTTGTTATTAGCTATTTCTCCATTATCTCCATTCTTTCGTTAATTTGTTATTGCATTTTTTTTTCATTTTATGATAAGATAGTTCTGATTTTGGCATAAAATGTACTCGCCTCAGACAGCAAGACGTCCTTTTTCTTTTGAAGAAGAATGGAAAGTTATTTTTAATATTCTCCACTTATAAATTTTGATTATAAACTTTTTTTCTCTTAAATGAGTCCGAGAACATCTTGAAGCCATTCTCCTCGTTTTATATTTAATTCCTTGATAGATGTAAAACGATGGCCTTTGTGCAATCCAAAAAGAGCACATTCTGTGCAAATATACTTTTTTTCTTCCATACAAATTATATCTAAAGGTTTTTGATGCAAAAGACAAAGACCCTATTCATAACTCGCTCTTCTCGAATCTAAATATAATTTTTATTACTGATAAAATGTTCTCTGATGGCCAAAGTTTCTCGGCGGCTTGAATTTTTGTTGTCTTCTTTGTCGTTTGTCTCAATTAAGAATTCATTGTTATCTTAAGGAGTTTAATTTTTTAATTTTCTCGCTTTGATGATAACTTAAAGAATAGCCATATTTTTGGGAAAATATGAGGGTGAAGCCAAATCAAGATTCATCGAGATTTTATCTTCTGGGCAGCGAACTTGAAAGCGATTATCTTTTCGTTTAATCATATTCTTTAGGCAGTGATGGCAGAAGGTGTGGCCACACATGGTAAGCAATCTCGGAGGATTGGCCTCGCAGTATTATTTTTTGCAAATTGGACATTTAAACTCTTCCATGATTATAAATTTCTAAACAAATTTTATATATGGAAAAGGTTATTATCATTAAAAGCATATGATTAGTGAACAAAAATTAATCAATTAGAGATTTCACCTAAATTGTTCATTAAGTATATTGAATTTATTATTTTGCAAAGTTACTGAAGAAATAGGCTTAGTCTTTCGGATGTAAGCTGAGACTAAATTATTACAATTTACAAAAGATACAAAGTTAAAATATAGTGAAGATGTCTGTTGATGGGACCAAATAAGAAATACAAAACAAATACTTAAAGAGCACAATCAATTTTTAATTTTTCTGTTCTAAATTAGTTCGCAGCCAAATAAAAAGTGCATGATATTAACTCAACATTTTTCATAACATAAATTTAATGTTCGACAGCGATAAGAGATGTTATCAGGAAGCAGATTTTTTGTCGCCATTGGCGAAAAAATCAAATCCGATTCTTGAGATGACCTCAATTTGCTGAATTGAGTTATTGGAACCACAGCCAAGAGCTGAGTATTGGCAAACTTTAATTACATCCATTCCTTCTTTCTCATCTTTTTATTTCTTTCGAACTAATCGTTTTATATATCTTTTCTCGTCCTGCGAAAGGTCCTTTAAGATGATTTTGGCAGTTGAATAATTAATTTTGCACTTATCGGCGGCCTTAATTTATGCATTCTTACTTATTTTATACTTAGGCAATTGTAGTATAAATTTTAGAAGAAATAGCATTTCAACGCTGCAGATATTTTAGAGTATTTCTTTGTCGATTATTATGACATATTATTATCATGATGCAAGAACTCAAACAAATAAATTCAATTAATGATTATATTTATTAGGAAATGACCTTAGGCACCTAATCTTTGGATATCAGCAGCTGTATTGATAAAACATAGGTAACAATGATGAATATAAAACATCAAACTGGTAAAAGGCGGCAAAGGAGCTCGTGTCTTAGAAGAGAATTTTGAATATCAAGGGGATATTGCATTTGAGAAAGCTATTAAGCACGGCGGATAATATATCGGATCATCACTTCAGTCTACGCCCAAGGCAATAATTTATAAACTGTCTATTTGTTATTTAACAGATAATGAGTTAAATGGTCCCCTAGACCATAGAGCTGGGCAAAATTAATCTTTATCGATGTAGGATATGTTTTCTTTAATTCTATGAGTGACTTGATTGTTTATTCATTATGACCTGCCGCAAAAATTTAACCTTTCAAATCTGATTTAATAACTGAAAGAAAATTGTTGAGATAATTATCGGTTGTTTTTGAAAAACCATCCACGATAGGGTTTTCATATCCTTTTTATTTTGATAAACGAGATTCTTAGACTAAATAAGCTCCTCTTACAAGCTTCATTGCTAAAAATAATTGTTTCCTTTTAGCCATTTCAATTTCAAATTGAGTTCTTTTCGGAGCAATTTTGAGATAATTTTGTAGAGTGGGAATGATATAAACTTTTTCCTTGTTATAGTTGGCTTGCAACTGCTAACAAATACTTTAGATGGCTCGTTGTATATAAGATTGCTCGGCATCGACCAATACTCGATAGTTATTTTTATTCTTAATTATTAAAAATATACTGTAAACTGAGGTTACAATACTTAGTCTAGTCTTCTCCTTAAAGAATGTATCTGCTTTTGCTCGATTGCATCTAAAGGATATAACAACTTTGTAATCAGTAGGCTGTTTTTAGAATCCTCATAGAGATAATACGGATGATGATTCATCTTAAATTGAATTTCATCGAGGTAAAACTTTATCACTCAATACTTACATGATGAATATCTTCTCCCGAAAAATTATGAATAGATTTAAGATATTCAGCAATATCTTATTCAGTTATACCTCTATTTATGCTTTGAAATGCTTAAAGCAAGTTTCCAGCTGATATTTTATTATCTTCACTGTATTGACTCCAAATCTTGTCCCGTAAGAGTACTGATGCGTTATATTTTTTCAATAGTGCCATGTTAATTAACCCAGTTATCTTGATTGATATCATATGATTCATCGTCTGCGCAGCAAAATTACCTGACAGGGAAAATAGATGAGCATTTTTATCTAGAAAAGCCTCTGAATCCGGCTGTTAAAGAACGCCTTCTGCACAAAAATCAATTATAATGGGAATTTCTTCATTATTAAAGTTTTACGATGTTAAACTAGAGGAATGCTCCGCTTTTGTAAATCTGCAAGAGTATTTCCAGCAGTAAGCATTTTATTGAAAGTCGAGTTTACCACCCAATTCGTAATCATTTTGCCTGGAAATTTGCTGGCAACATTGTAAAGAGAAGGTGTCATCTCCACAATAAATTTGCTTTTCATGATTCTATTGCAGATCATATGGTTAACTATTGCCATAAAACTAAGATGGCGATAAACTCGATATCCTTTGTATACACTGAGACTTGATTTCATTTAATAAAATATCTTAATCAATAATTGATAATAATCGAATGAGCAATCAAATCAGAATTTACCTTTAATTGTGTTATTTTTATGAACATCCATTTCCATGTACACCTCGTATGGTTTAAAAACGCTAGTAGATTAAACACCCAAACCTGTTATTTTATAACCAGGAATTTGTTTCACCGCCTACTGGTGGAAAAATTACTCTTACTCCTTGCTGCAATCTTTAAATTCAATTTATAAATGGTAAATCTGAATTGGATTATTTTTACTTGCGAAAGCCCTCTTGTTAGCTTGTACTCCAAAAATAATGAGGCTATAATTAAAATTTTGCCCTTTTAATTAAGTAACACCGCATAAATGAGCTCATCGCTGTCGATGGAAACTTTTCTATCAAAGTTCTGAACCACATCTTGAGTATTGACTTTAGAGCTTACCCATTTACCCAAGAAAGTTTCTTTAATTTAGCCCTATTCTTAATAATGAAGATACTAAGAGTTGTTTATCAGCGGTTGTGACGACCTTTACTTTCATAGAATTAATTATATAATAGTGAAATCAAATTCAGATAAATGGAGATCGGAGTATGCTAATCGTTAAAGCCGTTTAATTTTTATTCACTCTAAGAATTCGAGTATCAGTAGTTGATAAGCAGAAGTAAGTATTTTGTGGGTAGTTATATAAATCGTGAAACGAAATTGAATTATGTTGTTAAAGAGATCCCCTATCAATAAAAATCAATTCAAATTCTAAAAAAAATAGACACCATTAATCATAATAACATTGTTCCTATCCTTGGAGTCAGTGTACTGAAATCAAAAAGTGGATGGGCGGAAGGCCAACGATTAAAATGTGATACCTATTCAGAAAAAAAATAAAAAAACATCAAATAGCACATCAGTCTACTCATATTTATGGAGAGATATGAGATAAATCTTTATGATTATGTTCTCCTACGAAGAAAAAAAAATCAGCCATTTACTAATGAAGAAATCAATAGTTTTATTATTCAAATGATCACGCTTCTTTAAGCTTTACAAAGAGAGGGTCTGGCACATCGAGATATTAAACCTGAAAATATCCTTTATAATAAGGGTACCTATTTACTCTGTGATCTTGATGACATGATTTAGGTTAGTTTGAATGAAAAGCCAATAATTGAGCTGACTACAGTATCCTATAGTTCACCATAATTTTTGAGGCATATTCGTCAACCAAAAGAGAAATATTTCGATCCCTTTAAGCTTGATGTATATGCTCTAGGTCTTAGTCTACTTTTCATGTGTTCAATGGGTAAATTTAGTCTTGCTGAGAGAGCCAATTACATTTATGAAACCAGTGAACGTTCACATTTTGATTTTATAAAGGATCAGCGCCGAAAGATTATCCGAAATAACAGCGAATTCATCTCTTTTAACTGCTTAATAAAAATGATGCTGGAGTAAGACGAATATAAACGTGATGACTTTATAACTCTGCTTAAAAAAAGTGAAGGTAAGGGAGAACTGGAACGTGATAATTCAGAAAATAACATGTCGGATGATAACTCAACGAATAGTAAGAGCAGTGCCAAGCTGAGAAACAAGAAATTAAAAAAGCTGATGAATGCAAAGAGGGAGGAAGAGTTACGTATAAAATAATGTAAAGTTTATAGCTGTCTGTCCCTGGCTATGATCGTTCTTTTTGTTTTGTTTTGCTTGTTATGATTGCCTTCATTAATCAAATATGTTATAACCCGACCAATCAGAAAAAAAGAAAAAGAGGGACCTGCTCATTCACTAGATATTTTTCTACCTTGACTCTTTGCTCGCAGTCTTCTGCCTGATAATATGTTTAGTGTTAATTCCAGATTGGTGTGGGGTGACTTTCTTCCTGTACTATAGCATTTTCTACACTGGTCAATCTATTCAGCATCGACTCTTCTGCATCATCCCCAAGATAGATGTTGTAAAATATGATAAAATTTTAAAAAGATATATAGCAATCGCAATAACTATAGAAGTATCTTATTTTTTCTTGACTTTTATGTTTTGGACCAGAGCAAAAATCCACCCTATCTACTGCTTTCTATGCTTAAGTATAGGTTTCCCTATCTACATTGGAGTGGTAATCGTCATTCACTTCATCATTTCATTACTGATGTTTGTTCAGTTTCTGCATGATTATATTACTAGAAAATATTATCTGATTGCATTGGGAGGATTTTAAGTTGAAATCAGAATCAACCAGCAGAGATAATAAAATCTACGACGAGTTGCTCTACTTTAACCTTATTACAATGACTATCCTGTGGTAAATGATAGCGTTCCACCAAACAAATATTATTAATTTTAGGATATTATCTAAGATGTAAAGGGGGAAATGGTATGCTCCATTTGCTTGATGAAAGATAAAGAAGGAGGCCATCCTATATACACGACTTGTAAGCATTACTTTCATCGAGAATGCATCCAAGATTGGACCAAAATCAACTCCCGTTGCCCCGAATGCCGTACCTAATTTAAATAGATTACATTTTAATAATTTGCCGAGCTTGAGTCCCAACAACCAAAATGATTTGTTTATCGTACCCGTAAATAGTAAATTCTTCGCGATCAAGAAATGCATCATGCCAATAAAACTTAATAAAATATATTTTAAGAATATAATATGCAAGTGTAATACAACCAGCAGGCGAGTGAATTGGAGATCATCAACCTAGCCATCAACATTTTTCAAAACGTGGGCATCAAAAGATGGATTGATCAGATTTAAGTATTGAAAAATGAACAGATTTATTTCGAAATTTGCAAAATTATCTTTCCGGAAACCATCATTCACCTTTTTAGATTGACTTAAAATCGAGAAATGTCAACTGGCGAGAAGATTCAGGGTGTTATCGACCTCATTGCGAAACTTATTCGAAATGACCTCTATCATATTTCTGGATAGGCAATTGCTGAGGGGAAACTTGTACACTTAAAAAATTTCCTACAGTTACTGTAGGCTCTCAGTAGTAGTATGATGCTAACAAAGGATCAGATTGAGGTATAATCTGCTCCATAGAATGACCAAAGCGTAACGTACGATGATCATCACTCTTATTATACAGTTATTGGGATGGACAAGTAGTTTTAAAAAATCCAATATTCAGATTAAGGAGACAGTCAATAGCAAACAAACAAAAAACGATAAGAAGCTCATCAAATAAAATCAAAAATAAAAGTTTACCAGAATTAAGAAGAGGAGTAGAGCGAAGACGAATTTCCAATACGTTCCAAGATTCGAAGGGGTGAGAATATTCAAAAGGGGAAGATTAGCAATAAGAAGGTTCGATTTGAGGCTCCTCCTGAAAAAATATCAAACGTAAGCAAAAAAACACCATCTTTTGTCCCAAGTTCTTAAAAAGTCCGTTAAATTCAATATCCGATTCCTCTTCAATAAAACAATATCAGCAATTCTGAGGTTCAAAATAAAAAATGGGTGAATTTAATTTCTAAAATGTAAATTTGGCATTATTTAGGAGCGATACTAAGCTTCATTTATAAAATGAAAGAATGGAAGAAACAAAACAAAACTTTTTTAGATGGGAATCCTAGTTCAATTAAAAAAATAAGGAATTGAAGAGGCAAATTTAGGAAGGAGGTGAGGTCAAGAAAAGTTTTATTAATAGTAAGATTGATTTAAGATATGAAATTCTCAATTCACTCAAAGGTGAAGAACAAGCGGCGAAAGCTATAAAAGATTTGTTTAAACAGGAGAGAGCAGCCAAAATAAAACAAAAGAGATAAATGCAGGAGAAAGACAAAATTAGTTTTAAGAAGATAATGAATTTTAGGGAGCTGGATAATTTGCTGAGGGAAGCTGTCATGTCCAACAAGTCTTCGCATAAATATAGACAGGAGTGATTTTTAGTCTAAGGGTAAATATTTATCTTGTTATTGTTATAAAATATTATGAGTCAATTATGGTCATCATCTCAATCACTACTGAAAAATTAATTTGCTTAAGAAATATATGATTATTGAGTCAAATGTGGCAATATTATGAGTGTCATTATTTTTCCTTCTAATCTAAAACTTAACATCTTAATTTATTTTAATAAATTCATCAATTATAACCATAAAATTCGTCAGTTTCTAACTATAAATTTTTAAGAGATGAAAAATCAAATAGTTTTGATTGCACCTAGCAATTGCAAGTTGATGAAAATATATGACAAAATGTTAACTATTTTTAATAGTATTATCAAAAGTAAATAGAGGAGCTTTCATTAATTGATAAAGGGACGATCTTGCTCCACCAAATTTATCAATTCTCATATAATCATTAGATATAAATCAAAGTTGATTTACTGAAGATAAAATATAAAATTTAAGCAATAAGAGAATGCAGGGGATTTGTGAGAAAATCGTCCGCTGTCTATGTTCATGCCTAATTAAGACAGAAGCGGTTGCGTATACAGAGAGCAATGACGAGCATCATAAGTTTATGTCACTTAGCGATAACATCTAAGATGATGGTCGCAACCATAAGCTAATTGCATAAAAATAATATTCTACTGAATTATCGACTGACATCACCAACAAGCTTTCTAACTATCTGGAGGTAGAGGCATCTCCTTAATTAAAATAGAATTAAAAAAAATAAACATATGCAATTGATACTCAGTAGCCCCACCAGCAGGAAGAGGAAAGTCTTATGAAAGTTGAAGCTGAACATCATGAAGATTACATTGATGTTATCGAAGAAAATCACCCATATTATCATCTTTTCAAAGATAAACTAGTCTTGCTTAATCATATATTTGAAATTCCTCCGAATGCTTCAAATGCCCAGCCAGATACAGCCTTTCCTTTAAACATGTATTGCTATCAAGAAGGGAAATACAATATCTTTAAGTATTTTTTCAAGTTTCCAACAGACTTTGATACATATTAGTCTATATCAAGTGATTTCGATCTCCAAAAGCAGTTTGACCCAAACATTGACTAGTTTCGCAAAATACTAGAAACTCCCGAAGGTGACGCAAAGCTCATCTATCTTTCTTACAAGAAAGTACTGATGATGTCTTCACGAGATTTCGAATATGTGCGATATACCTTTAAAAAAAATAATTAATTCTGGAATATTTGTGTATCTGATTTGACAAGATAATAAATTAAAGGAAAAGTAAGAGGAGAAATGATCTTAACAACAACCAAAATTATACAAAATGGAGGAGAAATAGAAGTAAGTGTTTCATCACAAATTGACATGAAAATACCAATTAAATTGGAAATTGCCAAAAATAGAGGGTTTGGTGAGATAAGGAAATACTTGGATAAGGTTTATAACCATATCAAAAGTATTTAAAACAAGAGCATCATCTGATTATGTATGTTAATTCAAGTTTTTAGAATATTTATATAATTGCCTAATTATATCTTATTAGTGAATCTAATGAAGCAATTCATATGCTTATCTGCATAGTTATCATCAATAACAATCTTTTATGGCCAATTTGATGTTTATGAGGATTAATTCTTTTATATGAATAACAGAGATTAAAAAATACAAATATCAAACATCTTGAACATAGCTTCTTTCCCTATATTAGTCATTAATTACATTTCAATGAATTAGAAATCGTCGAATTCATCTTGCTCATATTTAGATGAAATGGTAACATCATCAAGATCCGAGTATAAGTCTCCACTAACTTAGATTATATATGCTTCGTTCATGTTTTATTTTTGGTCTTCAGTTAGTATGCTAGCCACTCCTATTTTGTACTGAGGCTTTTTGGTTAATAGTTAATAGATGAGAAGCTAAGCTTGTGATTTTTGATAGAGAATTCGAAATTTTCTTTTTTGTTCCTCGAACTCTAAACCGAGATGATCGTAATATTGAAAAAATAGTAATCTTGGAGCTAACTTGACCATCACTTTGCTTCCCATAAGTCGTAAAATTCGTCTAAAAAAGTCCCACGCCATTTATGTCAGAATTATTATAGATGATTCATTAAATATCTCTATTCATGAACAAATACAATGATTTGGCTTTTTATTATTGAGTAGAAATTGAGAAGTAGCTTTTTGACTTCAGTTTCTCAGAATATATACGATATTTATGTCGAGTCTAGCTTATATGATTGGATGGATTGACTCATTCAATTTAATCTTAAAATAATAATAATGGAAACGGAGGCAAAAACACCAAAGTCTATTACTTGCAAAGAGATAACTCACTGAAATATTTAAATGAAAATGGAATGATCGTAAAAAGTTATTTATCACTTCAGGATCAGGAACTATCCTTATTTACACTACTTGGATTAAAATTCTTTTGTCTGGTCATTCTTACACATCCAAGCTGATGATAAGATCAGGTATGAATTTGGCTATATTATAATTTAATCTCAATTTTTAATGGATCTCGTTCTTTTTACAAGTACCTTTTGTCTTGGCACATTCATTGGGCTAACTATGAAAAAGCATGGAGTCTTCCTTATTTAAAACTTGAGGCTGGGAACTGCTAATCGCGATTATTTTGATAAAATGGAGAAGTAGATGTCAAAGCAAGAGTATTAGAATTATTTCTCTTTTAAAAACTCGACTCGCCATTTTGGGTCAGGGAACATATGATTGTCTCATATCAATTTAACCTTTAAGTTAATATTCAAAGAAGAATGGTTGCTTTATAATAACTAAAAAAATGAATAAGGACTACTTTATTTATCCTTATTTTTTCTATCTCAGAATTTCAGCCATTTTACGACTCAATCAAATGCCACATTCACTAATATTGACTTTCAACAAAACAAATCTCAGCAAGCTTATATTGCAAAATATTTTGGCAATGTATTCAGTCATTATACAAAACTAACTCTAAATAAAAACATTTTAGGTCATAAACAACATCAAATCATCAATAAATTTATTATACATTTAATCAATTTAGCCGTCATAAACGATTGAGTCATTTTTAGTCATTTATCACCTTAATTAAATTCATTTAATTCATTTCTTTATTTATAAAAACGCTCTATTGCTCTATATAAAGCTGATAAGTCTATTATGATATAATAAAGTCATATATGGAGCTCATTTAGGAAGAAAAAATAGTAAAAAAACCCAGAAGATCTCGTATTATTTGATTAATTGTAGGATAAGTTTGTGAAGACGAAGTTCAAGAGTATTTGAGGAGACCTGTCCAAAAGATTGAAAATTTAACCGAAAATCTTATGAACAGCTACGAGAAACCCACTTACTTAAGATCTCGGCATAAAAATTCTGAGGAAAATGAAAAGACCAAAAATTAGCAATAGAAGTCTAATTAAATAAGTTAACAATAAAAAAATAATGAAATCGATTAATAATAAAATAAACAATCTATCTATCATTAAAGTAACAGCGAGAAGGCTAACTAAATCGTGTAAAAAAAGAAAAAGCAAAAAGCAGCTGATCCCATGGAAGAAATGGAAGAAAGCAGTATCACAACTTCCAGTCACTAGCAGGAAGAACACGAGAATGCGTCCAAAGGATAAAGCCAACTATCTTCAGAAAAAATAAATTAAAACCATCGAAAAAATAAATCTTCGTCAGAAAGTTAGCATTAATAATAATAGCAAAAAAATAAATAAGACAAAGATTATACTCCATAGGAATAGGATGAGAAGTCAAATAAAGCAGATTCAAAGCAATAATCTTCTCAAATGAGTTATAAAAGGAGAAGACGAAGTCAAGCTCAAATGCTTTTAGCACATAAAATATAAGTTTTAAAATCTTTTCTCAATAAAAAAAAATATATTAGAAAAAAATTGCGGCCTAAAAAATTAGTCGGACCGCCATTATCACATTAAGAGTAATGGAAAATAGACTTACAAAAATATCACAAGCTTCGATAATTGATCAGGCAGGAAATGAATGAGAGAAAATAAATGATGGAGAAGATTGATGCATTCGGAGAATAGCAGCATCTCAAGACCATAAAAGTAGAAGAAGATATTCTATCTGGAAAAAGAGTGAGAGGTTAGCATAGCGAGGAGAATAGTTAAAACAATAGTCGAAGTTCAAGTTTATCCTCCAGTTCTTCTTCAAGCAAATCACGATCATCATCGAAATCGAATAAAAAATCAAAATAAAAGATGAAAGCGAAATAAGAGTAGCAACACAAATAAATCCTTTAGAAAACTGAGGAAAAATAAGAAGAAGAGGAGAATGATGATGAGTTGGATAGTGCTGAATAAATTTGCAAAGGAACAAAAAAAGATATTTCTCATTTCAAAAAATTAATTGACTAAAATTTAGATTCGCTAAAACCAAAACCGGATAGACGTCGCAGAAGGAGGAGAAAATTTATATCAAATCATAGATAATACAACTATCCAAAAACTAGAAATAAAAAATAAAAAGTGAAAGAATAACCAGTCAAAGAATAGGAAAAGACTAGTAGTAAAAGGTAGTCGACAAATGTAATGAAATCAAGGATAAAGTAATAATCGTAGAATAAAAGTAAAGTAAAAAAGGAAGCCAGCAATTTAGGGCAAAAAGATTAGAACTCAAACAGAAAAGTGGAATTGCCTCAAAAAATACATCATTTAAGAGAAAAGAGATTGCTCTAAGAAGAAAAAAGAAAGGTAAAATAGAATAATTCATAATCTTAGCCTCTCTCTTAATAAAAAATGGAGCGAGTCAAGCCTAAAATGCCCCATAAACTTTGGAGTGCAATTGAAGGCGAATCATTGACAAATAAATCTGTGTAACTCTAAAATAAGAGTCAACAGCTCAGTAATTCAGGCCCATCCAAAGCTAATAATCAAATCAAATCTACTGTGAGTAATATCTAAACAAGGAAGTCAACGAGACTAAAAAATTAAACAAACTAATTGTAAATTTCTTCTTCTCAAAAAGTACAGAGTAATGTTCCTGAGAAGACCAAATAAGAATACTACGCAGAATTTATTAATGATAAAAGAAAAAGTTTATCTCTTCAGCCACGACTAGTGCTTGAATCGATGTTATTTAGAATTGACAAGCAAACTCATATCTATTCTCCAGAGAGAGTGGAAGAAAGATCCAATGATCGCGATAAAAGCCAGAGACATAAGAAAAAAAAGCATATCAAATAAGTTTGTACATAGTCATAGTCAGAAGAACTGGATTATCGCAATCGTCATAAAATGTATGGCTATGAACCCAAATATTCAAGGAAAAATAAGAAATACAGGAAAATTATCCAAGAGTATACTGATTCTGATAATGATTAATACGAGCAATACTCAGCGAAACCAAAGGTATATCGAAAGGTAAAGCATCCTCATCAGCCAAAGAAAAGCATAATTCAAGTTGACCTAAATGGGCATACCGATTAATAGTAAATCAATCAAAATGAAAAGACTATTAGGAGGATAAATGCTGAGAATAATTAGGATTGAGAAAATGGCATGATTTCCATAAGATTATTCAATAATTGTAATTATGAGCGATTACTTAATATAAAATATTTCAATTATGTCCTCGATTTATTCCATTTTATTTGTATTTTTAATTTTGGTGATTCAAACGGATGACCCAATACAACTTGAAGGGCATACTCAGATAAATTAATGAAGGCTCCAACATCGATACATCCAAATTTAAAACTCTTCTCTCTTCGAAGAATCGTCTAAAAATCATTCGACAAAAAATGTTATTGCTCACCAATATCGCAATCTTCATCTTAAATTTAATTCAAATAAACCCTAAAAAGTTTGGTTTAACTTTTCTGCTATTTATGATTCAATTAGGAATGACGACAACTTCCCCATTCATCAGTAACTATATTATATAAAACTATCTTTCGGAATCTTCATAAACCATCTCATTTACCTATCTAATCCTAATAATTGTCATGTATAAATTAACAAAATCAGTGACATTTCTTCTCTGTGACTTTTTCTATACGAGCGTGGGATATGAGTATTTTGCCAGGCTATATTGGCATGTTCTCAACAATTATTATATGATGACTGGTATTTTTTTATTAACTTAGGAAAAATTCTAAATTTGATAGAATATGACTGTGGACTTCTTTCCAATCTATGCTATGCTTTATTAACTTCATTATTTGATTTGTTGTAAATAATCGTCCTGTTAGGACTGTTGATCAAATATCTGATGCATACAGAACAATTTTCACTGTTCATGGGAATACTAATCCTCTATTTGGTGAGTAATGTTGGGGTGAACTACTTTACTTTTACTTTTAACAGAAGATATTTAAAACAGAAGGATAAAAGACTGAATTATAATATTAGTAATAACAGTTTTTAATAAATAATCAAGCACAGATAACAGTAACTGGTCTACAATCGCAGATTTTTATATCTAAAAATTGTATCCAAACTCATTGGCTTAATATTTCCTACTCTCATTAATATTTACGTATTTGTACTGACTGATAGGGATAGTATTAAAAATGATTAATACATTCTTCTTATCTTGATTAATCTTATCAAATCTCCAATAGATCAGTTATTATTTACAGCTAACATGATGGTAGAAATCATATACTCCTGTAGAAGAATCATTACTTTTGCCTAGGCACTAACTAATTCTCTCCTAACTATTAATTAAGATTAAATTGGATCATCAGAATGTCTTGAGCAGCCAGCCCAATCATCATTGATCCCCTCCACCATTTCCATAAAATAAACAGGCAACATTTGTTTACCACTAATTACAAAATATTGCCGATAGCACATTTCTTTGCCGTATATATTTTCTCTTCTATTAGTTATTTTAATGGTCTTAACAGGAAAATATCTTAACTATTTCATTACCAAGCACATCATTTCCAATACTTATTCGACAATTGATTTTTTAGGCATGGCTTATCAAATTATTATTCCTTTGCTCTTATATTTCATTTTAATTAGCCTCTCTCAGAAAATAGCATATTCCATATTTCATGAGATTAAGTCAAAACCATAAAACCTCAACTGCGAATTCTTAAACCGCATTAGTGGAGATATCACTGCAATAGATCGATCGACCACTACAAATTCTTATGAAATTATTATGTCAGTAAGTTTCATTATTAGCTCATATGCATACTCCATTATGTCTCTTAATCAATTATGGATACAAATTATACTGGCCTTATTCTTTTCTATCTGTATAATTATGGCCTTTAAAGTCAATAGATTCATCATGAAATCTCGTAGATAGGTCATCAGGAAAGAGTGTTATCTCAAATCAGGCATAATTCGTTGCTTATTGAAATAAAAAAAGATAGAAGGTAACAAGTAGATGCGTAAACTTTGGCGAAACATCTTTGAATGTAAATAAATGGGTCTCTTTATATAAAACTACTATATGTGCATTCTTTCTACAATTTTACTTGTTTTTTCACTAGTCCTCATTGTGTTAAGTGAATACTTTAACATTCCCAATTTTTAAAAGTCCATCATTTTTATTTCTTGTATGAATATTGATTTTGACATGCTCAATATGTTCTTTTCAGCAGTTCGGTTGGAGCTTTCTCTGGTCTCTTTCGAGAGAGTGCTCAATGCCATTAAGTATGAATGATATTTTGTATTTATTTAATTCTATGATTATAAATATCACAGCAACAGATAAAGCCCATAAAAAACAACACATAGAGTTAGAGTTACAATGAATATACACTTCAAACGAAAGTGAATTGATTTTTAAAATTAGCCTTACTCAGGATCCCCCATTTGACTCTATTTAGGCAGATAAATACGAGCATTGTAATTCCTAAAGGTGGAAGAAAATTATTTCCGGCAAATGGTCGACCCATTATGATATTGTTGCGATTGAAATGAGAGCGGGTTGCGATGCTATCAGAGTTGGGAATTTTAGGTCGATTGATAGGCAATGGTCGTTCAGGAATATCTTTATCTGCCTATTTCCCTTCATCATGGTCTATGAAAATAGGATAGATATCAGTTTTATCACTTGGTTCGAGGCATATAGCACATTTTTATTATCGTAGATTGGATCGATAATAGCATTACCAACTAGCGTTATTAAAGCAATACCAGTATAGATGCCCACATCGTGTGAGGATGGGCTAGTGCGCTTTTTTGTTGCATATTAAACAGTCATAAAGAAGCTCGTTATCGGTAATAGGATTTTAATTTTTCATCGTGGCGATCCTTTCCAAAATAATATAAATTATAGAGCAAGATAGCATTCTAAACTTAGAATACTTAAATAATTTTACTATTTGGTGATTTTGGATTGTACTTATTGAGATTTAGAAGTATAAACCATAACCACCTTCATAGTTTTTTTCATGTAGTCTTTATAATTTCTGAAACATCGGTTTTATCTGTCATTTAAGTCATTTATCAGGAGCCATGAAACTAAAAGTATATTCTGACGTTCATTTGAAGATTAGTTTCAAAAAGAATACTTGAATAATTAAAGAGAAGAGTTTGAGCAACAGGATTATTATATATTTTTTAATCCTTTATATAATTGAAAATTCAATTCTTAATAGATTAGTTCTATTTAAAGAAATAAATTTAGAATTTATCAAGGATGGCTCTCTTATATTGCAATGATCGCTGGAAATAAATTCAAAATAAAATGGAACGACCCGTAGAGTCTCATGAGCAACATCACCAGTCAAGCCAATCAATTATAAAAAATCATAGACTGAAAAGGGGGATCAATAAAAAATAGAAAAATAGAATATTGTGCATTCCTAATGAAAACACACTAATTAAACATATAAGTCAAGACCTACATGAAGGGGAAAATAATATTTGTTCGTCAAGAACCTCCTTTTTGAAAAAGGGAAGAATAATGAGAGGAAAAAATAAAATCCTATAAAATAAAGACCCTAAGAATAAATTAAACAGCTAAATTCCCAATTATCGGTTAGTAGTTATCAATGGTAATTGCCAAAGATCAACTCCAAATTCTGAAAACAAATGGCGGAATACATTCATCAAAAAGGTGTTAAGCTCACAACGTGATAGCATAAAAAATAGGGGTGAGCTCAAAAAATGTTCAAACAAAAACTACATGAGTCAAACTAAACTTCTTGAAAACGATAAAAAACGAAAATAAAATTTGAAATAGCTCTCCAAAATATTGAATGATAAAAAACGAAATGGGGATAATGCAAAACTTTAATTTCAAAAGTAATGATGCGATAATTTAGACATAGAGAAAATCATCAAGAAAATATTCAAATCAGAAGAAGTTCCAGTCATTTTAGATTTTCAGAAAATGTCAACACATTTACAATAGAACCATTTGCAACATATCAAAAATCGGAATTGGTCCTGTAACATCTTAGATCATAAAATATTCGCTCTTTGGATAAAAATAAATTTTAGAAGAAGGAATAAGCTATCGATCCTTGGGTGGAAGAAGAACTTTTATAAGATTCTATGTAGTCAATAGATGATGTAATTCCTGGGCCAGGGTCTTATAACATATCAAATATAAGCACCACAAAGCCGACGTCAAAGATTTAAAAATTTGGAGTAACAATAGAGCGATTTAATTCAATGAATAGATAAATTCTCTCTCCCATAAATCCATGCTATCCATAATTTAAAAAATAGTCATTAGCTCCCCAATAATTGGTTGGTTTTGGCAGATCAACTAAGAAATAAGCAAAAAATACGAATAACATCAA